>Ga0306901_1000375_pt1 | contig 20300 bp, 15 predicted proteins | sample AntRauMFilla3767_FD_190431 | JGI IMG/M metagenome (GOLD analysis project Ga0306901, IMG submission 190431) | Saline lake microbial communities from Rauer Islands, Antarctica - Metagenome Filla 3 #767 (v2) (version 2) | ecosystem: Environmental > Aquatic > Non-marine Saline and Alkaline > Saline ... | reverse complement strand
ATTGATAAAATATATCATAAACCGGTTGAGTTATTTATGTAACCGGGGGCTTTCAAATGTGGGGCATCCCAAAACAAAACCGGAGGACATTATGCGATATTTTATCATCATACTATCAATGGCTTTTTTAGCTTCATGCGAATTGAACAGCACCGAGGTGGGCCCGCCCGGTCCCGAAGGCCCTTCAGGCCCTGTAGGTCAGGGTTTCGAGGTGGAAGCCAATTTTACGGGGTCCAATAATTATGCCCAAATATTTTCAATTCCGGAAAATATTGAAGTATTCGATACGGATATTGTAGTGGCCTACCTGTTGTTTGAGGTAGATCAAGAGACGGGCAATGATGTGTGGCAGCAACTGCCGGCTTCTTTCTTTTTTGAGGATGGCGAGCTGCAATATGCGTTTGATCATACCATTTCAGATGTGCAACTTTTCCTAACGGGTGATACGAACCTAAATACGCTGGGCGATGAATTTACGCGTAATCAAATTTTTCGCGTGGCCGTGCTGCCGGTTGATTACGTATCATCCAGTAATATTGATCTGAGCAATATGGATGAGGTGATGGGTGCCGTAAAAGACAGCGAAAATATGGACCGTATTAAATTGTAATTTTGGTCAATAACCTCAGGATCAGCCGCGATTTATAGAAGTTTCGTAAAACTTTGTGGCTATTTTTTATTCAATGATGAGGTGTTCAATTTTGTTATAATTTTTCATTTCTTTGTGATATTCAATAAATGCCTCTTCCCCGCCGAAGAACTTTAACACTTCCTTGCGCTTTACTTTAGTAGGGCTTGCGCTCGCAATAGTAGAATATGATGAATAAGTCCAATCTTTATATCCATCTGTAAAATTATGGTGAATTGGATTATGATGAATATAGTGAATGAGCATAAGAAGATAATTTTCAGAATCTACTTTTATTCGTTTGAAAGGTTTCTGAAATAAACTTCCCGTTCGATCATAGACTTTATTAAACGACTTGGTGTAAGAGATGAACAATTTTCTAAACTGGTTGCTTATTATTTGATTGGAAGACTTGCCAAGTTTTGAAAACTTGGCAAGTCTTTTACCATCATCAACTTTTATCAAGAAATGAAAATGGTTGGGCATTAGGCAGTACGACCAAACGTTTGCGAAATTACCTAAATATTCATTCCATTTCTTTAGAAAGAAACGATAGTTTTTATCTTCTTGAAAAATACATTCTTTGTTATTACCCCTATTATAAACATGGTAAAAATAGTTCGGTTCGAAAGGTGGTTTATAATCTCTCATTTTAAATAAAGTTAAGTTAAACATGCCAAATTTTGAAAACTTGGCATGTTTATTAATCTTCATACCCCAAATTCGATCCCAACCAGCGCTCAACCTCATCAACGCTCATCCCTTTACGCGCGGCATAATCTTTCACTTGGTCTTTAGTGATGTTGCCGACATTAAAATAGTCGGATTCTGGGTGAGAAAAGTATAGCCCGCTAATTGAGGAGGCCGGCGTCATCGCCAGGTTTTCGGTCAGCTCAATGCCCGTAGTTTCCTGCACATTCAGCAGGTCAAAAAGAATGGGTTTTTCGGTGTGATCGGGTTGCGCCGGGTAGCCGGGCGCGGGACGAACGCCGGTATATTTCTCACGAATCAGATCATTATTAGAGAAATCCTCATCCGGCGCGTAGCCCCAATACTGCTTACGGATTTTCTCATGCATCAGCTCGGCCATGGCTTCTGCCAGGCGGTCCGCCAGCGCTTTGGTGAGAATGGCATTATAATCGTCGTGGTCATCTTCAAACTGCTTCACCAATTCCGGCACCCCAATGCCAGTGGTCACGGCAAACCCACCGATGTAATCGGCAATCCCGGTTTCTTTAGGTGCTATAAAATCACTCAGCGCTTTATTAGGTTGACCTCTGCGTTTCTCCGACTGTTGCCTCAACGAGTGAAAGATAGTTTGCACCTCTTCTCTGCTTTCATCCGAATAAATTTCAATATCATCACCCACCGAATTGGCGGGAAATGTACCAATCACCGCATTGGATTTAATCAGTTTTTGCTTGATGATGTGATCCAACAGCTCATTGGCGTCATCATACAGCTTGCGGGCTTCTTCGCCATATTTTTCGTCCTCAAGCACATCCGGGAATTTGCCTTTCATCTGCCAGGCGATAAAAAACGGGCCCCAGTCGATATATTTTCGGAGCTCACCTAATGGATAGTCCTCAAAAATTTGCCGCCCCAGCTTCGCTGGTTTTTTGATGGTGGTTTTTTGCCAGTCAATATCCGTTTTATTGGTTCGGGCTTTTTCGATGGACAGATATTTTTTCTTGCGGGAGCGACTTTCATGCTGCTTACGCAGTTTCAAGTACTCTTGCCGTTTCTTTTTAACGAATTCATTCCGCAGGGTTTTGGAAACCAGACTCCCGGTTACCGATACGCTTCGGGAAGCATCCAACACATGCACAACGGGTTGATTGTATTGTTGCTCTATTTTCACGGCTGTGTGCATGCGTGAGGTAGTGGCTCCGCCGATCATGAGTGGTTGAGTAAATTTTTCGCGTTTTAGCTCTTTGGCTACATGTACCATCTCATCCAGCGAAGGAGTGATAAGGCCGCTCAACCCAATGATATCTACATTATTCTTACGGGATTCCTCCAGAATCTTTTCGGCCGGCACCATTACACCCAAGTCAATTACATCAAAATTATTGCAGCGCAGTACTACGGCGACGATGTTTTTGCCGATGTCATGCACGTCACCTTTTACTGTAGCCAGCAGCACTTTAGCTTTCGATTCCGATACTTGGTTCTTCTCCTTTTCTTTTTCAATAAATGGCAGCAGGTGTGCCACCCCTTTTTTCATCACGCGGGCGCTTTTGACCACCTGCGGCAGGAACATTTTGCCTGATCCAAAAAGATCGCCCACCACATCCATGCCACTCATCATCGGTCCCTCAATTACGTGTATAGGCTGATCATATTTTTGCCGCGCTTCTTCCACATCATCCACAATATGCTCAACAATGCCTTTCACCAAGGCGTGTTTAATGCGCTCTTCGACCGATTCTTCGCGCCACTCTGCGGTTTTTTGCTCAACCTGCGTATCGTCATTCTTCACCTTTTCCGCATAATCCACGAGGGGTTCGGTGGCGTCATCGCGGCGGTTCAGCAGCACATCTTCCACCAGTTCCAGCAGCTCATCAGGAATTTCTTCATACACTTCTAACTGACCCGCATTGACAATGGCCATATCCAGCCCGGCTTTTATGGCGTGATATAAGAAGGCCGCGTGCATGGCTTCGCGCACGGGATTGGTTCCGCGAAATGAAAAGGACACATTACTCAGCCCGCCGCTTACTTTGGCGTGTGGCAGGTTTTGTTTGATCCATTTGGTGGCCTTAAAAAAATCGACCGCATAATTATTGTGTTCGTCAATGCCCGTGGCCACGGTAAGAATATTGGGGTCCATGATAATATCCTGCGGCGCAAAACCAACGTCTTCGGAGAGAATTCGATATGCGCGTCCACATATTTCTTTGCGGCGCTCAAAGTTATCGGCCTGCCCCTTTTCGTCGAAAGCCATCACAATCACAGCCGCTCCAAAATCCAGAATTTCCTGTGCCTGCTGCTTGAAGGCATCTTCTCCTTCCTTCAGGCTTATTGAGTTCACCACGCACTTGCCCTGCATGGTTTTGAGTCCGGCTTTGAGTACCGACCATTTCGATGAATCGATCATGATTGGTACGCGCGAAATATCGGGCTCGGCGGCCAACAGCTGTAAGAAGTCGCTCATTACTTCTTCCGAATTGAGCATACCCTCATCCATATTTACATCCACAATTTGGGCGCCGTTTTCTACTTGTTGGCGGCCTACCGAAAGGGCTTCCTCGTAATTTTCGTTGGTGATGAGTCGGCGAAACTTACGTGAACCCATCACATTGGTACGCTCCCCAATATTTACAAAATTGGTTTCAGGGCGAACCACCAGCGGCTCCAGTCCGCTAAGACGCAGGTAGGGTTCCGGTTCGGGAATTTCGCGCGGAGTGCATTCCTGCGCCGCTTCGGCAATAGCCTTAATATGCCTGGGCGTTGTTCCGCAGCAGCCGCCGACAATGTTTACAAAGCCTGCATCGGCGTAGTCTCGGAACTGCTCCGCCATAAATTCAGGCGTCTCGTTATATTCTCCCATCTCGTCCGGCAGGCCGGCATTAGGATAGAGACTTGTAAAGCAGGTGGCGTGATTGGACAGCTCCTCTATATAGGGACGCATCTGCTTGGAGCCCAGCGAGCAGTTCAGCCCTATACTGAGCAGGTTTTTGGTATGCGAAAGTGAAATCCAGAATGCTTCTGTGGTTTGCCCCGAAAGCGTGCGGCCACTTTGATCTACAATGGTACCCGAGATCATCACCGGTAATTCTCGGCCTGTTTCTGCGGTATATTTGTGAATAGCATAGATGGCCGCTTTGGCATTTAGTGTATCAAAAATGGTTTCAACCAATAGCATATCCACACCGCCGTCGGCCAGTCCGCGAATTTGCTCGGTGTAGGATTCCTTAAGCTGATCGAAGGTAATGGCGCGGTAGCCGGGATCTTCTACGTCGGGTGAAAGGGAGAGCGTTTTATTAGTAGGGCCAATAGCACCAGCAACTAATCGCGGTTTGTCGGGCTTTTGTTCGGTGAACTGATCGGCTACTTCGCGGGCATTTTCAGCAGATGCTTTATTAAGCTCATAGGCCAGGTCTTGCAGCTCATAATCAGCCTGCGAAATGGAGGTGCTGTTAAAAGTGTTGGTCTCAATGATATCAGCGCCGGCTTCGAGAAAATCAGCATGAATTTTTTTGATGATATCCGGTTGGGTGAGGCTGAGCAGATCGTTATTGCCTTTGAGGTCTTGATCGTAATCATCAAAGCGTTCGCCGCGATAATCGTTTTCGGTAAGGTTATAATCTTGAATCATAGTGCCCATTGCACCGTCTAAAACAAGAATACGGTCGCGCAATAAGCGTTTAATTTCGGTATATTTCATTCGTCTGGTAATCGTATGTTGGTTAGGTTCTTGAGGTTTCACAAATTCTTTTAACTAAGCGACTGAGTGATTACCTTAGCAGTATATCTTACAAATTAAGTCAGCCCATTAAAAGAATGAGGGCCGTTAAGTTACAATAAAAAGTGCATTAAATGAAAGTCATAGAGCATTATCAACAAGCCGAAAAACCGCTCATATCATTTGAAATAATTCCACCCAAGCGAGGTGGTTCCATCAAAAAGGTTTTCGATTCGCTGGACCAGGTGATGGCGTATAATCCCCCTTTTATTGATGTGACCTATCATACGGCTGAATCGTATTATGAAGAGCTTTCTGACGGAACGATAAGGCGCCACATCAAACGCAAACGGCCGGGCACCATCGGGCTGTGTGCTGCTATCAAACATAAATACGGGGTTGATCCGGTTCCTCATCTTATTTGTGAAGGGTTTACCAAAGAGGAAACCGAAGATGCGCTGATTGAGCTCAATTACCTGGGTATCGACAATGTGCTCACTATTCGCGGCGATGCACCCGATGATACCGTCAACCGTTTCAAAAATGGCACGTATAACGATTATGCCATAGACTTGGTGAAACAGGTGAAAAACATGAATCGGGGGCGCTATCTTGAGGAAATTAACAATGCTCATAAAACAGATTTTTGTACCGGGGTGGCAGGCTATCCCGAAAAACATTTTGAGGCGCCGAATATTGACTACGATATTGCCCGGTTAAAAGAAAAGGTGGAAGCCGGCGGAGATTATATTGTAACCCAGATGTTTTTTGATAATGAAGCGTTTTTTGCATTCGAGAAAAAATGTCGAAAGGCCGGCATTGATGTGCCTATCATTCCGGGGTTGAAAATGTTGACACGGGGCCGGCACCTGAGGTTTCTTCCCAAATATTTTCACCTGAATATTCCGGAAGAACTCTCGGAAGCGGTTCAAGCAAATCCGTCTGACACTCGTTCAGTGGGCATTGAATGGGGCGCAAAACAATGTGCCGAACTGCTTGAATATGGCGTTCCCGGCCTGCATTTTTATATCATGGGCGATCCAAGTGCGGCCCTGGAAGTGATCGATCAGCTTCCAAAGCAGCAAAAAGCCGTTGCCACGTAGGATAATGTGAAAGGGGACAGGAAAACGAAATCTGAGCGATTTATTTGATAAGAGGTTTAATACCCCGACCCTTTGGGTCGGATAGATTACACAATAAGATGCGCTAAAATATCCTTTGCCGAAGGCATCCCCTTTGGGAAAATCCCCTCTGGAGGGGTGCAGGGGTGGGTTATAATGAAAGAAAATTATTTTAGTGTATCTTATTCCATTTGATACCCCGATGGCTCTGCCTCGGAGTCATTTATTAATCACTAAGTGCAGATAGCATGCGGGTTTTAGGGGTTTACTTTATGTTGGCAGCAGCGGGCTTAGCCGGCGCTCTCAATTTTCTTCCACAATATGCTGGCCTAAAACAATCTGCTAATCAATATACATCCACCGAGCTCATCAGCCGTGCAGATTCGCTGACTATGCATGGTGAGTTAAGAAAAGCCCGCACGCTCCTTTCCAATGCGCTGGAACAGGCAAAAGCGCTCAACAACGATTCTCTGGTTATCCGTCTACAACTGAATTTAGCAACAAATTTGATTGACAGCGATCAACCCGATTCGGCTTCTGTACTTTTAAATAACATCTTGGCAGGTTCTGCGAGCAGTATTGACAGCACCCGGGCACTGAATTTACTGGGCGCGACATTGCGTTACAAGGGCGAATTTGAGCAAGCCCTTGAAAAGCATAAAGCTGCCAGAGCACGCGTTGACTCGGCCTCTCAACCCGCTTTGTACAGCAAAATAAAATTGAATATGGCCATGGTGCAATCTTCAAGGGCTGATTTTGGGATTGCGTTTAAAAACTATTTGTCCGGTATCCAATTTGCGGAAGCAGCGGGAGATAGTGCATTGTTGGCCTCCGGGTTAAACAGTTTAGGGGTAGCGTATAATAATACCAAACAGCCCGACAAAGCCATATCGCGTCTCAAGCGGGCAATAGAAATTAATAAGAAAATTAATGACCGGGTAGGCTTACTGCGGGCAACGAATAATTTGGCTATTTCTTATCAAGGAATGGGTGAATTTGAAAAGAGCATTGCCTTGTATGAGCAAGCGCTTACCCTACAAAACGAAGTGCGTAAGAATGTACCGCCTTTCCGTATTCAATATAATTTAGGTCAGCTGTATAAACAGATTGACGAACTTGATAAGGCTGAAGACTATTATAAGAAATCCCTGGCCTACTGCCAGCAGGCCGGAATATACCCCGGGTTGATTTACAATTATGGCGGGCTGGCCAATGTAGCTGAACTGCGTAAAAATTTTGGCCAGGCAAGAGAAAATTATATGCGTGCGCTTGAGGTTGCGCGCCAAATAGGCGCCGGCGGACTCAAAAAAGAGGCTCTTAACAGTTTATATCAACTGGAGAAAGAAACCGATAATATGGATCAGGCTCTTTCCTATTATGAGCAATATGTGGCCTTGAATGACAGCCTGAATGAGGTTGCGCGTGAGCAAGAATTTTCAAAGACCAAAACCCGGTTCAACCTTCGCCAAGAAGAAGAAACAAACCGGCTTTTGCAAGATAAACAGAAACAACAACAGGCGCGCATCACCACGCAAAACTGGTTAATTGCTGCAAGCATTGCCATCATTCTCATCATTCTGCTTTCGTTGGGATACGTGTATCGCTCCAACAAGCAAAGGAAAGAAATAAACGCTCAGCTCGCAGCTCAACGCAATGAGCTGGAAGAGATTAATGCCGTGAAAGATAAAATGATGGCCATTATAGCGCATGATTTACGTTCACCGTTGTCGGCCATGCAGGGCGTTATTTATCTCATTAAAGAAGGGGAATTATCTGATAAGGAAATGCAGGATATGGCCAATGAGCTCGATTTATCCATCAACCAAAATATAAGTATGATGGATAATTTGTTGGTGTGGGCACAGAGCCAAATGGAGGGGCTGTCGCTGAACACGAAAGCCATATATGTTCAAAAGGTGGTGGAAGAGGTTTTTCAAAACCATACGTTACAGGCACAGAAAAAAGGAATAGAACTTATTGATGAAGTTGATGAGCAGCATGCGGTTCACGCCGATTATAATTTGCTTGAACTTATATTGCGGAATTTAATTGCCAATAGTATTAAGTTTTGCAATGCGGGCGATCAAATTACGGTTTCCACGCATCAAAAATCAGACATGATATTCTTTAACGTAAAAGATACCGGTATTGGCATTCCAGAAGATATTCAGCGACAGATTTTTAAAGTCAGCCCTGACCCACGGCAGGGTACCGATAATGAAAGAGGCAACGGGCTGGGGCTCAAGCTTTGTAAAGAATTTGTAGAGCAACAGAATGGTGAAATAAGCGTTGAGAGTACACCGGGTAAAGGTACCACGATGCAATTTAGCTTGCCCAAAGCCTAAAGCTGAATATCGCAAAACGTTATCATATCGTGAATGCCACGATGCCGCCAATTCTTTAAATTACTATCGATTTAAACTAAATTAACTTTGCCTATGATTGATCACGCTTATTTGTATCTCTGGGGATTCATTATTTTCGCTTTTATTGGTTGCTCAACCCAAGCCGATGTTGAAACCGTCATCAATAAAACCATTGAACAACACGGGGGTGAGGCCTACCAAAACAGCCACATTCGCTTTGATTTTCGCGGTACGGAATACACAGCAAAACGCACAGGCGGAAATTACGTTTTCACTCGCACCATGCAAGATTCAAGCGGGGTGATGGTTGACAGCCTCAGCAATGAAGGTCTTCGAAGAACGGTCGGTGGTAATCAAATCAGTCTTTCGCCGCAAGATTCCGCCGCCTACGCCAATTCGGTAAACTCCGTCATCTACTTTGCCATGCTACCGTATGGTTTGAACGATACCGCCGTGAATAAAAAACTGTTGGGGCAGGCTACCATTAAGGGTGAACCCTACTATGAAGTTAAGGTCACCTTTGACCAACAAGACGGCGGCACAGATTATGAAGACGAATTTATCTACTGGATACACCGCGATACTTATACCATGGATTACCTGGCCTATCGCTTTCATGTAGATGGCGGGGGCACGCGTTTTCGGGAGGCCTATAATGTGCGCACTATCAAAGGCATCCGGTTTGCCGATTATAATAATTACGGCGGAGCGGATATGCAGCAACCGCTGAAAAAGTATGATACCTATTTTAAAGCTGATACGCTGACTAAAGTCTCTGAAATCAACCTGGAGGATCTTGAGGCTGATATTTTAGATGAATAGAAGGCATACCTACGGTGCACAGGTCTCGAATAAAACAATTGTGCGATTGTAAATCGAGATTTATCTCGATTATACTCGACATAAATGCCGAGCTACATTGCTTCTATCGCAATCTGTATTTGAGCTATGAAATACATCCGCCTTTTCTTGTTGACAGCCGTTGCAGGCATCGTTCTGCTCGTGGCTTTTCAACGGGCAGATGAGGTGGATAATCACGCTGTTGCAGAATCAAAAATAAATGGCATTAGTTTTGTAGCCCCTTCTCGGCCCGTGGGGATTGAAGCCCTGGAGCCAATCAAAAAAGTAAATGCCAACTGGACAGCCATCACCCCGTATGCTTTTGGGAAAGCCGGGGCGCCCGATTTGAGGTTCAACGTATCGCGGCAATGGTGGGGAGAGCGTGAGGCGGGCGTTGTAGCCACCGTGCAATATGCGCATGAATTAGGGATGAACGTGATGCTCAAGCCCCACGTGTGGGTACGCGGGCAGGGCTGGGCCGGCGAATTTGAGATGCAAAATGAAGCGGACTGGAAGGAATGGGAGCAAAATTATCGCGATTACATTATCAGCTATGCGCAGGTGGCCGACTCGTTGAATGTGGAGCTGTTCTGCATTGGTACCGAATACCGGCTGGCGGTGCGTCAGCGCCCCGAATTTTGGCACGGGTTGATTAAAGAGGTGAAGGGAATATATGACGGGAAATTGACCTATGCCGCCAACTGGGATAATTACCAAAACGTGGGCTTCTGGGATGATCTGGACTACATTGGTGTAGATTCCTACTTTGATGTTTCTGAAAATAAAACCCCATCTGTTGCACATCTCACAGAAAAGTGGGGGCCTGTAAAGGGTGATTTGCAGTCGTTTGCCAATGGAAAAGGGAAGCCCATTCTATTTACAGAATTTGGGTATAAAAGTGTTGATTTCACGGCCGACGGCCACTGGAAATACAACCGTGATGAGCGTGCACTAAACCTACAAGCCCAGGCCAATGCCTACCAAGCGGTATTTAAAACATTCTGGAATGAACCGTGGTTTGCGGGCGGTTTCCTTTGGAAATGGTTTGACCGCCACGCCGAACGCGGCGGCCCGGATAACACACGCTTTACGCCCCAAAATAAACCCGCGGAAGAGACTATTCGAAAGTGGTACGGGCGGGATAAATAAAATGCTATATCAATGTCCCGCTGCTATTTTAGCCTGCCTTTTTGGAAATCCTGTTTAAAGCTTGGAATGTTAATTTTTTTTAATTAATTAGAAGCAGGGCTGACAACGGGTTGTCAGCTTAGCTATTATTTTTAGATTCAGATTATTAAATACCTCCAAGGTTTATAAAACCTTGGAGGTCTGAATACAAATTAATTTTCGGGAAACAATGCGACTACATCTAACGCTTACACCGAATACCAAAAAAGTACCGTTTAACTACCAGCACCAGCTTACTGGTGCCTTACATAAATGGCTGGGCCAAAACGACCTGCATGATAAGATATCGTTGTATTCGTTTTCATGGCTTCGGGGGAATGTTGATACTGTTGATGGTGGGTTAAATTTTCCGCAGGGAGCACGGTGGTTTATAAAATGCTGGGATGAAGATATAATACAAACGTTGAAGAAAGGTTTAAAAGATGATACTTCTGTAATATGTGGGATGAAGGTTTATAAAAAATCAGTTAAGCTCACCCCTAATTTTGGATCTGTTTTTAGATTTGAGGTTGACAGCCCGGTTTTGACCAGAATGACCAGAGATGATAAAAGTAGAAAGCACCTCACGTTTGAAGATGAAAAATCTGATGCGAGTTTAACCCGAACTCTTCGAAGTAAATTAAAAGAAGCAGGCTTTTCTAATGGGGATTCAGAAGTGATCGTAGGTTTTGATCGGAGCTACAAAAATGCTCACACAAAATTGATTGAGATAAAAGATGGAATAAAACTAAAAACCAGTATTTGTCCGGTGATAGTAGCCGGAACACCGTCAGCGGTACAATTTGCCTGGAATGTTGGAATAGGAGAGATGACCGGTAGTGGTTTTGGTTGCTTAAAATAGAATATTATGCATCAATCATTTCAGGAAGCACTTGATAAAACGAGCTTCTCCTCAGGGAGACCCAAGCAGGATGCTGTATTTGAGGCGTTTAGGGCTGGAAAACATGTGATTTTGAAGGCACCGACAGGTTGGGGAAAGACGTTTGCAGTAAATGCTGCTCTTGGGGAAGGTCATCATATCTATTCTCTGCCACTTCGTGTACTGGTTGATTCTCTTACAAAAGCCACAAATAATTTTCAATTATATAAATGTGTTGCTCATCACGGGCAGGAAAGAAATCATCCTTTTTTGGATCCGGGAGACGATTCAAACAAGCCTTACCAGTTAGTTTATACGACACTTGACCAAACTTTGAGCGCATTTTTAGGCATACCCATTGGTGTTTCGCTTAGACAAGGAAATATACTACCTGCGGTGATAGATAATAGCCATCTTATTTTTGATGAATTTCATTTATTTGAACCAGAAAAGAGCTGGGCTACAGCACTTTTTGCTTTAGAGAGATCGAAGCAAAACTGTGTGGTTCTTACGGCAACGTTGAGTGATTATATGCTTGATTACTTAGCTTATTTTCTTGAAAATAAAACTGAAGTAGGTGAGGTAGAAGTAATAGAGGCAGAGCGGCCATTTGCAAATACAAAGAGGCTAACAAAAGGAGATGGATTTGAAGATATAGCGAAGCTTGAATTAGGCAAACGCACGATTATAATCAGGAATGATATAGCCTCTGCAAAAGAAACGGCGGAAGAGTTAAGAAAAATATCCGATCAAAAGATTTACCTTTTGCACTCCGAATTACTTTCTCATGATCGGAAAAGAACTGAACAGCAAGTGCAAACATTATTTGGAGAAGACTCAAATAAAAAGGGAGTTCTGGTAGCAACACAGGTTGTGGAGGCGGGAATAGATATAACGTGTGATGTGATGCATACCGATTTATGTCCCCCGTCTTCATTTATCCAAAGAGCAGGAAGAAATGCCCGTTATCAAAGTGATAAAGAGGGTACAATAATTTGGCATCCCACTGGACATGGTGGTCCTTATCGATCTCAAAAAAAATTGATGGAAGAACTGGCTGAGTATTTGGAGAATAAAAAACGCTTAGATGAAGAAACAGAACAAGAGATTATCAACCTTTCGGAGTTTTTTGATAAAGAGCAGGTCAAAAAGTTTAAAAAGCGAAATGTAAGAGAGGTAGATAAACTAAGAGCTCAACGAGATTATTCTGCTTACAGGGCTATGATTCGGTCTATTGATAATAAAAATATTGCCATCGGAACAGATCTCAATCAGACCTATCATTTCATTAGTGTGGCAAGATCTAAGTTTTATAATAAGAAGGGATTTTTCTATAAAGCTGCTAAAGAAAAACCCTCAAAATATGGCGTTTATAACTCTGAGTTAAAAGAAGTTGTAAGTACTGATCATTTGGAAAACGCCGACTTTATTCTGCTTGATCCTGATTTTGTGGGGTATCAAAAAGATTTGGGTTTTACGTTTGAGAAATTGAAAGGTGCAGGAAAATTTATTGATATAAGTAAAGATACGTTTACTAAGTATGATTATAAAAATGAAACGTATGAAGAGCACATAAACCGGTTGTACAAAAAGCTTCCCACTGTTTCATGGATGGTTGAAAACCTTACTGAAAATTCGCTGATTGGTTCAAAGCAAAATGCAGATTTCATTTCTCGTTTTTTGATTTGGGCACATGATTTAGGAAAATTAAGCATCAAATGGCAGCAGGCTCATCAGGTAGGTTTGGATGGAATTCCAATTGCTCATTCTGAGAAGAAAGGAAGATTTAGCAGAATTAAGAGGCCACCCAAACATGCCTGGATTAGTGCCTGGATTGTTTCGGGATATTTAATAGCAAGGTTAGGAGAAGATCCTAAAAACCCAAGATTAACAAAGTCTGTTTTTTGGGCTATTGCCGATCATCATGGGTACAGTGATAGTTTGAATAAAAAGGATATACAGCCTTTTAAAATAAGCCACCTCAATTATCTGGATTCGATGACTACCCAAAATGACTGGATAGAAGATGAATGGGATAGTTCTATACTTGATCCAATAGTATTGAAAGAATCAAAAACGGAGAATGTATTTAAAAATTTTCAAGCTTTTAAGATGTTGCCGGGTGATGAATTAGAACTTTATTTCATGTTTAGCTATATTCTAAGAAAAGCTGATCAAAATGCCACTAAATTAGTTAGTACTGAAGAAGAAGTACAGAAAGAATCAAAAGAATCACCAAGTAATATTATTTATGATTAGAGCCCGATATAGAGCAACAACATGTTTTAGTTTTCGGCGCGAGCAGGCCACGACCAAAATGGCACAGACCTATTTTGGTCCCACACCTTATGCAGCAAAAGTAGCACTTGTAATTAGTGGAATACGACAGGGAATTGATCCCTATGAACTCACAAAGAAATTGCGCAAAGCCAAGATTATTCCGCATCCGTGGGGAGAGGGAGTGGTTAATACACATTTGGTTAAGCACTGGGAACCTCCACGCGGTAAGGATTTACCAACGGATTATTTAAGTCCCACGGTAGTTTTTAGAGAGTTTTTGTATTTCGATGGTGGTGTTGATCTTTATTTTGATCCAGATATGGAAAAGGTTATGCGCCCCCTACTGACGGGTGTTTATTCCTTTGGAAAACAGGGTAGTTTCTTTGTGTTTGAAAGTCTTGAAAATAATGCGGAGCCGCCTGAGCCAACTACCACATTTTTGGGGAGTGATTTTAAAGACAATGCTACTTGGCAAAAGGTGTCCAATTTTGAAGGAAGCAATAGAAAGCCCCGAGCAGATTTTGAGATGGGAATTGCTATGACGATGCAAGGGGCTAGTGGAGATCATGTTCATTACAAATTTGGAGACTAAATTATGAGTCCATTTGATAAGCAGCATACTGCACAAGAAGAGACCAATAAGGAATGGAAAGTAGCGGAGTTACCCGCCGTGGATAATGGATATTACGATACGTTGACTGCTATTGGTTTTGCTGCCTTGGCCGATTCATACTATGATACCCCAAACACCGCATTAATTGAGTGGACACCAAAAGGATTTCAAATCCGATATGTAGAAAAATTACGTTCTGTGCCTGATCTGAACTGGTTAAAATATAGTTTAGCGGCATCTTGGAAGGGAAATTTAAAAAATGGAGTAACTAAAATTGCAAAGGGATGGGATGATGAAATAAGATTAAAACATGAAGGAGTTGTTGTTGATACATCTGAAAAACCTATGGTTCAAGTTGAGATAGATGGAAGGCAAAGAGAAATGGTTGACCCAAATAGAATTTTATATGGAGTAATAAATAAACTCGGTAAACCGGATTGGGTTAATCTTTGTATAAATGCCTGTAGGAAAAGAGGTGTTGAGTTGCTCAACGATGATTTTGAAGAAAAATCTGTTACATTAAACAGTATTGTATTCCCTCAGTCTTCTAAGGGAGCAAACTCAAAAAGTAGTTACAGCATTGGAAATAGCTCAATGCCCAAGTCTTTTAGTCGTTCTATAAGTCGATTAACCTGTCTTTCAATAGCAGGTTTATGCTATTCAGCTTTGGGGGAAAATCCGACGGGTTTTGCCGTTCCAATACCATTAAAGATGAGAATCGAGTCTTTAAGAACAATCGCTCTGGAAAATAGAAAGAGATATTACTATGGGGGATTTTTCTTTCCCTATAATAATTACTTACGGTTTGTGAAAATACTTCTTCAAAATACTCCAGATTTTAAAGCAAAGATCGGCGAAACACAAAAGTTGAAAGGGGCTACAGGCATTAATTTTGTAGAATTAGGAAATAGTCCCTCACCTGCTGGGACTTGGCAGCTTATGGTTCCTTCCCACAAATATAGTATAGAATCGGTTGAAGATCTTCAAAACTTGTTAGTGAATTGGAGAAGGGAAAAGGGGCCATCAAGTGGTGGGGACCCATCCATAGATAGAAAGGCAGTTCGAGCATTAATGAAGGGCTTTGAGTCATCAAGTCCACAATCGGCTGCAGAAGGCTACTTGCAATATTTAGATGCCGTTGGCATTCAGGGCAATTATAATATACTAAATCAAACATTCTTCGAGGAAATCATGGCACATACAACCAAATACCAAGAGTTGTTAGAAGAGTTTAAATCGGAAGAAATTCAACGATTTATTCAACTATTACGACAAGATACAATCCAAAAAGTTTATCAAGGTGACCCGCCTAATTATCAAGTTATTCGGAAACTCCGAGAAATACAAAGTCCTCAAGATTTCGTCGAAGCGATAACAGAAATAGCCGTAGAGCGGGGATCAGATAAACTGGCATCAGCTCAAAGCTCTGAGGATGATATGCAATACATGTCTCTTCCATATGAAGGTTCTATGGAAAAATTAATTGCGTTGTCTGAAGATTCCCGGTTTACTCCCAGGTTAGTGGCTCAGCTATTACTGGCATTTGCCTTGAGTTCTCAAAAAAGTCGGGAAGAATCTGAAAAAGAAGACTAGAAATATAATCATAATTACATAAGAGGAACTAATATGGATATTCAGGAAGTCAAAAATTTAACGTTGGTTGGAAGACTTAGTATTAATTTAGCAAGTCTTAATAATGAAGGTACGGAGGGAAATGCTACACAACCTCGAACCGCTACAATAGTTGATAACGGAGAGCTTTATACCGTACCGGTTATTTCAGGAGATATGCTCAAATACTGGCATGTAAAACACCTCTGTGCTATTGCTCAGGATCGTGGATTGCCGTTAAGTGAAAATAATGCACGTAAAAACCCCAATCCCAATCGACTGAAGGCTGAATTAGCAAAGCATGAGTGGGTAATTGAGAATGTGCCAGATTCTAAAGATTGGGAAGGGAGTTTGGATAATGATCAAAAAGATCTTTTAGAGCAACAACTTTATAGATTAGTTGCGGAAAGTTGTGCTGTAACCGATGCTCACGGTTTATTAATTACAGAGGTTGCTCCATCAAAAGAAGGCGGGAAAAATATTTTTAAGGGTAATGTTGCTGTGGCAAGAACGAGCAGAATCCAAACTGGTTTTATGACGGGTATACCCCGAAAGAATGCTACCGGTCATTATTTTCATGCTAAATATGTTTCCAAACGGACTGGGATAAAATCAAGAGAATCTACGGCAGGAGAGGGACAGAATATTTTTACCCGTCCAGCTACAAGCGCAGATTTTGCTATTGTCATAAATGTTGATTTGGCAGGTCTTGGCTTCAACGATGCCGCTGATAAATATGAGATTGGTGAAGAGGAGCAAAATAAACGCAAAAAGGCTGTTCTTGATGCTTTAAGCTATACGCTAATGAATCAGCCTGGGGCAAATAGCAGTCAGCAGTTCCCTCATTTCATGGGATTTGAAGGAGCAATTACTACTTCCACCAATAGAAGTCCGGCACCCAGTGCGAGTCCTATAAAAGAGAATTATTTAGAAACTTTAGAAGGGTTGGTCTCCAATATTAATAAGATGAATGGAGATAATAGTGCTCAATTTCATCAAATAGAGTCAATAGAGGAGGCCGTTTCCTTTTTATCTAATTGATTAAAAACATGCAAATTCCTAATTATGAAAACCAAACCTCGGTGGCCGCCAGTTGATATAAAAAGCTCAAACCTCCAAGGATTTTAAATCCTTGGAGGTTTAATAAATGGAGGTTTTTAAACCAAATAGGAACATGCCGCAACCACGCATCCTCTTAGAAGCGGGTCATATATATCATGTATGGACGCACGCCAACGGCAGTGAAAATTTGTTTCGAGTGGAGGAGAACTACCGCTACTTTCTGGAAAGGTACGTACATCATGTTCATCCGGTGGTGGAGACCTTTGCCTATTGTTTAATGCCCAATCATCTGCACTTGATGATACGGGTAAGGGAGGAAGATGAGGTGCTGGAGTTTTTACGGAAGAAGAAAGAAGATCCAAACCTCCAAGGCTTCCAAAACCTTGGAGGTTTTAGTAAGGTTATCAGCCAACAATTCAGCAACCTTTTCAATTCTTATACTAAAGCCTACAACAACAAATACGATCGCAAAGGCAGCCTCTTTAAACCCAACTTTGAGCGCAAGCTTGTCAATTCCGATGAATACTTTGCTCGTTTAATCGCTTATATCCACAACAACCCGGTCCATCACGGTTTTGTAGAAAACCTCAACGATTGGCCGCATAGCAGTTGGCAGGCGTATCTGTTTGATAAAAGCACCAAAATAAATAAAGAGAAAGGCTTTGCTTGGTTTGGGGGCAAAGAGAATTTTTACAAGGTGCACCGGCAGATAAATATGGAAAGATTAATTTCAATGTTTGAAGAATGAGTTTATAGTTGAAACAAACCTCCAAGGTTTTGGAAACCTTGGAGGTTTTAAAAGTTTAAAATAGGAGGTTTAATGAATATTACCGGCACCCAAATAGCCTACTACTTTGTTTGTGCCCGCAAGCTGTGGTTCTTTGCCCACAATATACAGTGTGAGCATGAGAGCGATGCCGTGCGCCACGGCAAGCATATCCACGAGACCAGCTACAAGCGCAAAAAGAAAGAGATTGGCGTGGATGGCGTCATCAAAATAGACTGGATTGATCACGATGCAAAGGTTATTCATGAGGTAAAAAAATCGAGCAGTATGGAACAGGCGCACACCTGGCAGCTCAAATATTATATGTGGTATCTGGAACAAAAAGGAATGAATATTGCCGATGAAGCATCGACTGAAAAATTCAGCGGTGATCTGGAAAAACGAGGCTATATCGGGGAGCTGAACTACCCCAAATTGCGGCAGACCAAGCGGGTTATACTATCGCAAAAAGACCGGGAAACGATAGAGCAAAAAATCATCCCAAACATCAAAAAAATTATTAACAGAGACAAGCCGCCAAAAACCGTGGAATGGGATATTTGTAAATATTGCTCGTACAACGAATTATGCTACAGTTAATGTCAAATATACAGGAATAAACCATAGGGACGCGATTAATCGCGTCCCTATGAATAATGAAACGGTAATCAATAATCGCGTCCTATGGAATCGCGCACCCTGTGGAAAATCAGACGATAATAAATCGCGTCCCTGTTTAAAAAATGAAATCATGAAACGACCGTATTATATATTTTCATCCGGTAAACTGATGCGCAAGCAGAATACCCTATTTTTTCTGCCGTATGATAAAGAGGAGGAATTATTGGAAGAAACGGATCGGGTCGGTGAAGAACCGGTGGATTGGGAATTAATTACGGAGGCCGGAAAGTTCAAAAAAGATTTTGATTCACCCAATAAACGGGTGATTCCCATTGATGATGTGGATTCGCTGATGATTTTCAGTGAAATTAATTTCAATGCGCGTATGCTGCGCTTTCTTACCAAAAAAAATATTCCGGCGCACCTCTTCAATTATTACGGGCATTACAGCGGCAGTTACTATCCGCGGGAATATTTACTAAGTGGATTTTTGCTGGTTAATCAAGTTGACCATTATAAAGTTCACCAAAAGCGGATGCGTATAGCATTGCAATTGGTGCGGGGGGCTGCCTCAAATATACTCAGGAATCTTAAGTATTATGATGGCCGGGCCGGTGATCTCAGTGAGTCAATTTCAACTATTGAGGCCCTGCTGGAAAAGGTGCCATTAAGCCAGGATATCCAGGAGCTGATGGGCATGGAAGGGAATATTCGGCAGGCGTACTACCAGGCATTCCCCATTATTCTTGGTGATAAATATGATTTTGAAAAGCGGGTACGGCAGCCGCCGGATAACGCGGTAAATGCACTGATATCATTTGCTAATTCGATGGTTTACACCACTTGCCTCACCGAAATATATCGCACACAGTTATCACCATTGATTTCGTATCTGCATGAGCCCGGCGACCGGCGGTATTCACTGGCCCTGGATTTAGCTGAAATCTTTAAACCGTTGTTGGCTGATCGGGTGATATTTACGTGCTTGAACCAGCGGCGTATTCAGCATACCGACTTTGATGCGTCACTCAACTTTTGTCATTTGTCAAAAAAGGGCCGCAAAACGTTTGTGAAAGCATTTGAAGATAAATTGCAGACCACAATAATGCATCGCAAGCTGCAACGCAAAGTCTCATATCGGCGGCTCATTCGTATGGAGTGCTATAAGTTGGTAAAACATCTAACCGGGGCCAATGCATACGAACCCTTCAAAGCGTGGTGGTGATGGAAACAAGGGTTTAAATCATTAATTTTTACGTTATTCAAAACTAAAACCTCAATTCTTCAACAATTCGGTAACTCAAAACTATAATCTCATGTATTATATACTTGTGTATGATGTGAACGTAGACCGGGTACAGAAAATGCTAAAGATTGTACGTGAGTATTTAAACCATGTACAGAATTCGGTTTTTGAAGGTGAGCTGACCGATGCCCAATTAGCTGAACTTAAAGACAAAATACGTGATTGGATGGACGAGGACGAAGATTCCATCATTATTTACCGTGTGGGGAGCAAGCGGTGGAGCAGCCGTGAGGTTTTGGGCGTAGAAAAACACAGCACCGATAATTTTATTTGAGTACAGCCAGAAAGTCGTCGTACCTTTGTTTTTAAGACAGAATTTTTTAAATCCTATCTTAAAACAAGAAAACCGTGTATCAGATGGCTTAAAAAGCAAAAACACCATCGTCAGCCCTCCCGCCTTTTTACAGAATTCACGGTTGACGATAAAAAATTGATTTTTTGCCTCTAAATTTCCTATATATACCCTACAACGGTAGATTTAGCTACGGCTTTTAATAGCACCTTAGAGGAATTGAAATCAGCTATAAACCTGATTATATCATCGGGATGTCCACTTTTAATAGCACCTTAGAGGAATTGAAATAAGAAAATGAGCCTGTTTTAGGGTTTTCTTATAGAACTTTTAATAGCA
>Ga0306901_1000371_pt1 | contig 20492 bp, 25 predicted proteins | sample AntRauMFilla3767_FD_190431 | JGI IMG/M metagenome (GOLD analysis project Ga0306901, IMG submission 190431) | Saline lake microbial communities from Rauer Islands, Antarctica - Metagenome Filla 3 #767 (v2) (version 2) | ecosystem: Environmental > Aquatic > Non-marine Saline and Alkaline > Saline ... | reverse complement strand
ACTACTTCCGCGTTCGCTGCCACTCCTTCGTACTCGCTCACGCTCGCCATCCACCTACCAACCACTCTCGCGGATTTTATCCCACACCGAGCTTCGCTCTGGTGTGGGACTCGCGGTATCCCCACCCTATGCCGCGCTTCGCGCGACAAGCATGCGAGCAAAAAAAGAAAGGGGGTGTGGGTGAAATAAATTTTTGCCCACATACTGAACGGACGGTCCAATTTTTTTTCGAAACAGTGGGGCTAATCCATTTTCACAGAAGCGTACTTGCCAATAATACCCCTTAGGAGTATTATGGATATATACGAAGAAGAATATCAAAAAACGGGCGAGAAATCAAAATCGACTAAAGAAATAATATACCAATATGAACTATGGATACAAAAAACAAGTTGATCTATCGTTTGTTGAAGCGATAGATCAACTCAAAGAAGAACTTACCAAGGAGGGTTTTGGTGTTCTCACCGAGATTGATGTGAAAGCAACGCTTAAAAAGAAGCTTGATGTAGATCACGATAACTATATTATTTTAGGAACGTGCAATCCTTCATTTGCTTATAAGGCGCTGCAGGAAAAAAAAGATATTGGTCTTTTGCTGCCTTGCAACGTCATCGTGTATGAAGATTCCGGCAAGGTGTTTGTTTCCGCAATTCTTCCAACTGTCGCAATGAAAATGGTTAATAATACGTCACTCGCCGAAATTGCAAAGACCGTGGAAGAAAAATTAAGAAAGGTTATTGATAATATTTAGCAATCCTTATAATCATTATGGAAAATACAAGTAATAATAAAATGAGCGATCGTACAAAAAAATGGTTGATTGGAACCGCTTTTGTTCTGTTTGCGGTTTTATTACTTGGCGCTTTTTATTTGTTTATGACACCAGGTGAAACGGTAAATCTTGCCTTTGCCTATGTCGTCGGACTTTCAATGATTGTGTTGCCATGCACACTGCCACTGGCATTTGTGATTGTGCCTCTGGCAATGGGCAAGGACGCCAAAAAAGGCCTTCTTATGTCCCTCTTTTTCGGTTTGGGACTTTCTATTACGCTCTCTATTTATGGGCTGTTTGTGGCAATCATAGGGAAATCCATTGGTTTAGATCAGGCGATAGGCAGTGCGGGGATCGTAAGTAAGATTCTATTCATGATTGGCGGCTTAGCGGCGTTTGTTTTCGGACTTTCTGAATTGGATCTGATTAAATTTAAAATGCCAAGCTATAAAGGATCGTATCCCGATTTTATCCAAAAACAGGGAGATTATCTGAAAGCGTTCTTTCTTGGGCTTTTTCTAGGCAATGCCGGGGTCGGATGTCCAAACCCTCTCTTTTATGTTCTTTTGGGTGATATTGCCGTAATCGGCAGTATCGCAAATGGCTGGTGGCTTGGATTTATTCACGGCGTTGGGCGCGCAACACCCCTTATATTTTTGGCAATTCTCGGTATTCTAGGAGTTAACGCCGTTGGCAATATCGCAAAGAAAACTGCCGTCGTGGCGAAATGGACCGGTATCAGCCTTATCTTGCTCGGCGCTTTTATATTTATCAGCGGAGCCTCACATCAGTGGTATGAAGGAACTGTTGTACATAAGAGCTGGAATCAAGCCGTGCAGATTGTGACAGGTGGTGAAAATAGCAAGATTGCGGAAATAGAAGAGCACGATGAAGCGCCGGGAACACCAGCAGAGCATGGACACGATGTAGAGCCTGTCCAAGAAGAACATGCGCCTGATTATATTCCGGCGCCATGGTCGTGGATAACATTACTAGTAATGATTGTTGTGCCGCTTGGTTGGTATTGGAATAGAAATAGAAAAGTAAAGGTCGAAGAAATTACAAAATAATTATTAAAATAATTTAATATATATGATTAAAATCCAATTTTTAACAATGGTTGGCTGCCACAATTGTGCGGCGGCAAAGAAAATCTTTGACGAGATAATGCCAGAGTTTAAAGATAAAGTGGAAGTAAAAGAGATTGACATAGCTTCTCCAGAAGGGCAAGAGTTGGTGCAGAAGTATAGCATTATGGCATCACCGGGAATTGTAATTGATGGAGAGCTGTTCTCAACTGGCGGAGTGAGTAAAGAGAAATTGATAGAAAAACTGAAATCGATTACCTAAAGCATGAGCAATAAAGCCACAAGTATATATTTTGTCGTATTTGCCATTCTGTATTTTGTGTACACAATTTTTATTGCCGGCCATGGAATACACTGGACAAATTCTATTATCACAATCACCGCGATAATTCTAGCAATATATTATTATGCAAAAAGTAAATAATAAATTCTACGATCTTGTTACTATCGGCGCAGGGCCCGCCGGTATTGCCACAACCGTATATGCTGCGCGGAAAAAACTTAAGACATTACTAATTAGCGAAGATTTCAGCGGACAATAGATGGTTTCGGACGATATTCAAAATTGGGTGGGTGAACCGCATATTTCAGGGATTAAACTTGCAAAAAAGTTAGAAGGGCACATCCGCACATACGCGAATATGGTTGAAATTAGAATGGAGGCGGAGTGTGAAATGTAAATATGGACTCGATTTTGCGAAACTATTTTCTGGGGAAAGGATTTGCAAAACCGTTTAGTTCGTTCAAGGTGTCCAGAGATAAATCCTGACTCAGGAGATCCAGATCTCTACCTATATGAGCTTGTGAATGGTAGCTTCAACGAGATCAAGCGCAGCTGGAATAGTGGTCTTACGAATGACTATTTTCAGTTTGACGAAACAGAGTTCAACGCCAATGCTGAACGAATTGATCTCGATGCGGATGGATATGAAGCATCTCAGTATGACTTCATACTCTCTCGTGAGCGAGATGCAGTTGGGCCTCCGAATATTTCCATGAAAATACCATTGCCAAGTGGTAGTTCTTGGTTACTAAGTACGGAAATTGCCGGCTATGACTTTGATCAGTGTGACTCCCAAAAAGATCCCTTGGGATCTCACACCGGAAACAATTACTATTCACTAGACTTCAACGACGTGACAGAGAACGGCGGATCCCAGTCAAACGTAGACGTGTTAGCTGCTGCTGGAGGCGAGGTGGTTACGGTTGCATACAACCAGTACAATGGCAACTATGTCGTTATCGACCATGATTCCGACGGAAATCTCAGTACTGGATATAGCACTCGCTATCTTCATATGCAAAATAACTCAATCCAAGTAACGGAGGGGCAACCCATAAGCCAGAGTGATAAGATTGGTCTTTTAGGTAATACAGGTCAATCAACTGGCTCTCATTTACACTTTGGTGTGCGCTATCAAAATAGTGGTTCATCAAGTGTATCTCAACTTCAGTTTGCAGGCTTGGAAGGACGTCGTCTCGGAGAGTACATGGCAGGTTGCCACCCTAATGGTGACTACCGATATTACGAATCCACAAACAACTAATGTTTGTGGATTTCATTCAAAAATAACAAAAGCTGAGCAACAATTCTGTTGCTCAGCTTTTTTCATGCGCTAATTTCCGGCCTTAAAGATTTATTGGAAATCTATCGAGTTCGTGATTATCTCAAATAGACGCTCTGCATCTGCAATATCTGAGTCTATCATTAACGTGAAGGTTTCTTCATTACCAATATTTGGTAGGTACAATACCTTAAACTTTCTTGAGGTTTCTCCTTCCGCCAGATAGCCATCAAGTTGTGTGGTCAATTCACCATCACGAATGGTCCATTCATGTACACTTCCTTCATACCCATTGACCGTTACCTGTTCAGAGCCTTCCTGTGTAACTCGGGAATTGTCTTGAAATCTATTGATTAGTGATTCACCTTGTAATGCTAATTCAGCTTGTGCAACAGCACCACCTGCTGGCGGATAATTACCACTAAAATCAGCCTCAGACTGAAGCACGAAGTCAACTGATGCAGTTTCTGCACTACCTACTCCCAGAAAAGCCTCCCATTTTTGTGGAATCTGGAACGTAAATTCACGACTAAACTCTTGTGATGGACCAAACGTTTTCCAATTCCTTGATGTGTTTTCAGCACCATCAACAATCTGATCAGATGTCGTGCTTACATCATTTGTAACTTTTTCCTTGCCATCGTTGGTAAATACCATCACACCAATAACAGCGACCAATACAGCGATTACTCCAGTAAGAATTGTTTTATTCATATACCCATAGGGTAGTATATGAGACAAGAAACATCAACCAGCATTGACTGCAAACAAGAGCGAAGCTTTAAAGCGCGAGTGGGTAAAGAACAATCGCTATTTTCGACATGTAGCGACTTCGTTTTCCCTTACCAGGGAAAATCCAACCCGCCACCCCGCACCGCTTTTTTGTTCTGGGCGCGCAAAAAGAAATGATGCGCGAGAGTGGTTGGTAGGTGGATGGCGAGCGTGAGCGAGTACGAAGGAGTGGCAGCGAACGCGGAAGTAGTTTTTTGTTTAGCTATTTTGTTTGATGTAGGTTCGACTCCCAACTTGATACAAGAATAATAAAATCTCAACCACACAAGGTGGTCAAGATTTTATATTGGTGCCCAGGGCGGGAGTCGAACCCGCACGTCCGTAAGAACACACGGCCCTCAACCGTGCCAGTCTACCAGTTCCTGCACCTGGGCTAATTACGGCAACTGCTTACCCATTATGCCTAACGCTTTCTCTATCTTCAAGCGCTTTCGAGACAAGCAAATAACATCCTTGTCATGATACATCTTCTCTAGAATTTTCATCGATTCTTTTTTGGCATACTTCAACTCAAAAATTCTCTTTTTACTCGGTTTGCTCAAGTGCCCGGAGACCCCCAATCTATCTTTTAGGGCTTTTCTTATCCAGACAATATGAGGCTCGCTATAAGCAGAAAACGTGAGATAAAACATAAAGCTTGATTTCCATCGCTTGTCCCAGTAACTGTAGAAACAGCCATCTCCATCCAAATGCCCACGCAAAAAGTGAAAATAGTATTTTTTAGGAATATCAATCACGCCAATCGTTTTTGTTTTAGCGGGCTCCAGCCCGATACTTTCGAAAAAACGATACAGTCCCACATCACTGAACTGAAGCCGTGGGTATTTTTTATCTGTAAACCCTGATGTCTTATAAGAAATTTTTGTATCAAGATCAAAACATTTTTTAAAGTTCTCAAGTTGTTCAATGTCTTTAGATGTGAAGTCAAGATGCCTACCATCAATAGACAAGCAACCATCGGTCGTAAATAAACCAACGCCATATGCGACTCTAGGAGACCACTCAACGTTGTCTCTTTTTGGTTTTGGCCCCGGTTTGGCCATCAGTTATATTATACCTCAATGTAATAGTGTATACCAATTAATTTTAAAATAAGTGACGGTCTAAGCCGGGTTTTAGCTTGTTATATAACAAGAAAATTTCTGTTATATAACAGATTTAAAAGTGTTATATAACACTTCGTTATTCTTGATCGTCTTCCTCGGGATCGTCGTCAGACTCGTCGGATTCGGTCGCTTCCTCGCCTTCATCAGGTGAGGTTTCGTCAGCCTTCAATGACTCGGTCTCGGCTTCTGCCTGCTTCGCCTCTTCCTCGGCCTGCTTCTTTTCTTCCTCTTCCTTCGCTTTTGCCTCTGCTTCCTCCTTGGCCGTGCGCTCCTCCTCAACGGCTGATCCAGTGGAGATATCAACCTGAATCATCCGGCGCATCTGACGGCGGATAGCTCGGGCCGCCTTGTCGCGAATATGGTAGAGCTTGGCGCGGCGAGTCTTCGCCCGACGCACAATCGTGATCTCATCAATCCGAGGAGAGTACAGCGGAAAGATCTTCTCTACCCCCACCCCATCAATTGAGCGGCGCACCGTAAAGGTAGCGCCGGCCTCATTGCCGTGCTTGCGGGCCAGAACGATTCCCTCAAAGGCTTGGAGGCGAAAGTCATCGCCACCTTCAGAAATCTTTACGACCACGCGGACGGTGTCGCCGGTCTGGATATTAATACCTTGCCGCTTTTCGACATTGACGGGAGAAATTATTTTGTGGGGGCTTGCTGTAGTTGACATAATTAACAGTTATTAATCTAGCATGAAAATCGCGCTTTATCAATGTCTACCCGACCGTATCGAGCCTTGCCTTGGCTCGCACGAAGTCAGCCGGCAGTTCGGCTTCGGCGGTGATTTCACGGTCGCCGGGAAGCCGGAAGGTGATAGACCGAGCGTGAAGCGCCTGGCGAGCAAAACCTAGCAGACAGTCCTGCCCAGAGGCATATAAAGAGTCGCACACCACCGGATGATGCAGGTGCTCGAGATGGACCCGGATCTGATGGGTGCGGCCGGTCTGCGGATAGGCAGTGATGTAGCTGGCTTCATCGGTGCTAATATTAGCGCTGAAGATTGTCCGGGCCGGCCGGGTCTTACCGCGCACCCGTGGCGCGACGGCGTATCGGCGAAAGTCGCCACTTGAGCGGCCAAGCGGTTCGGCTACAGTTATCCGCCAGCCCTCGAGCCGACCGTACACAAAGGCAGCGTACTCCTTCTGGACCTCTCTATTCTTAAACTGACGCTTCAGATCTGCATGCGCCTCAGCCGTACGAGCGATGATGAGGGCACCGCTGGTGCCACGATCAAGACGGTGAACGATGCCGGGTCGCTCGATGAGTGAGCCGTCCTTTTTCTCGATCGGCTCACCGACTCCGGCAGCTTGCGGGTAATTATCAAGCACCCAATCACAGAGGTTCGGCTCCTTGGTCCGGCCATCAGCATGCACCACCAGGCCGGCCGGCTTATCAACCACGACCACTGAGTCGTTTTCTAAAATTACTGCCACTTCATCGAGCCGGTTAGTCATGGATTATTTCAAACTGACTGCAGGCGTCTTGCGGCCGATCATGCCAATCGATTACGGCATTCTCAACCTCGGCAAAGTAGGGCCCACTTTCCAGATGGCCGACAAACGTCTCAAGCTTCTCTTCTGTGCCCTGAGCAACGCACTCCACGCTGGCATCACCAACATTTCTCACCCAGCCGACCAGACCGAGGTCGTCCGCCTGCTTTTTGGTGTAGGCTCGGAAGCCAACCGCCTGCACATTCCCATGAATTGTTGCGGAAATTTCCTGCATAAAAACTAGCGTTAGCGTACTGTAATTATAACAACTCGTCCAGATATCTTGAAAATTAGTCAAAAATCGCGTATCTTGGTAAGTGTACGAAAGTAATTCAAGGGCGGTTGGCTTACAGCAGCGAGCAGCTTCGCTAACCGCATCATTCACAATTTATTTTCGGGCGGTTAGCTCAGCTGGTAGAGCATCTCATTTACACTGAGGAGGCCGCAGGTTCAAGTCCTGCACCGCCCACCAGATTAAAACAGTGTCGCCTTTGTGCGGCGCTGTTTTTAATTCTAATGAGCAGGACTTGGCTAGTCCTGTGACCTGAGTTCCGCTAAAGCGGAACGAGGAAATACTCTGGAGTGCACCGCCCACACACGTTTAGAAAACTCCCCAAAAAAGAAAGAGTCAGGGTAGAGAAAAAAGGATCCTTCTTCGAGACAGATAGAGAAGGCTACGTTATCAACTCCACCTCTCCAGAAAAAATCCAAGACAAGTGGAAATCAGCACTCGACGACATTGCGTGCTGGTACCAAGAGGAGTTCGGTGATTCACTGGAAAATATTTACGTACGTGGCTCGGTGGCGAAGGGAGAAGCAATAGAAGAAGTATCTGATGTAGATACGTTTGCATACGTGAATCTCTCATCGGAAGAGATTGATGAAAAATCCAAAGATATTAAAGAGGCTCGAACCAAAATAAATGAAAAATATTTGTTTATTGAAGGGGTGGAGATTATCATTGAACCTATCGAAAGAAGCAAGAACAAGAGCGACATCACACTCCTCAATCAATCACTTTGCATCTTTGGTGAACCAATAAACTACCCCCACCTGAAACCCGGAAAAGATATGGCGCTTCATGCGCCTCACATTGATGAGAGAATTAAATCTATCAATGAGTTTGTGAAAGGGGTTCATTCAGATGATCGTATAAAAAATAAGTGTGTTTGGGCAATGAAAGGATTGCTCCGGAGTGGCTGCGAAATAGTCATGGAGCGGTCCGGGAAATATACGCGTGACCTGTATCCGTGCTACGAAATTTTCTCTGAATATTACCCTGAAAAAGAGCCGGAGATGCGTGAGGTGCTTAAGCTCACGCTCAACCCAATCAGTGATAAAAGGAAGATCAAAGAGAAAATGGACACTCTTGGCAGCTGGCTACAAAAAGAAGCAGAGAAATATTTGTAAGCTTTTTATTTACTTATGCACAAAGGCTGGTGGTGCCGTGCGCTCCTCCATCCACTCGATAAGGGTATGACCGGCAAACACCAGCGCTAGCACAAGAACGTAGCCACCAAGGAACTCCGTATATATAAATGGTAGACTTTCGAAGCTGTCAATAAAGGTAATGGTCAGCCAGGAGGTGATGGAAATGGTCCCAGCCAGGTTAGCTAGTAAGTGCCAGCCGCCGTGAAGCTCCCTTCCTCCCGGCCTGACCGAAGCCAGCATCTTGCGGGCTAGTGGGCCGGAAAGAAGCGCGCCGTTGATGATCAGAATCCCAATCACCGTCTGCATGAAAAGCAGCTTAATGGTCGGCTCAAATCCTTCGATGATTAATAATGCGGAGAGAAAGTCAAAGGCGAGACCAAACCAGACGACCGCGCTGATGGTCGGGAAGAGCGCAAAGATGTGCTCCTTGAGGATCTCGGCCCGCTTGGAGAGTAGAAAGAGATAATCAAGGACAAGCACCGAGCCAACGGTAAAGATAGAGTGGAAACCGTGGCCGGCATAGAAGAGCTGCTGGCCGTCAACCACGCCACGCCAGGCCGGCACCGAGGTAATGGCAAAGGCGAACACAAAAGCAGCCGCATAGAAGTAGGTAATCCAATTGGCGTACTTATCGGCGGTTTTGTGTGGGAGTGAGACGGCAATCAGGGTGAGAAGTAGCAGGCCAATGAAAAGCGGGGTAAGGATCGGAAAGGCCGCGGCTACCTCCGGAGCTGTCGGCAGGTAGGCGATGCCCTCGTGAGCCAAGGCTTGTACTGTTGATAAGAGACCAACATACGAAATGGTCCCGATACCAAGGCCGACCAAGAAAAGCGGCATAATCCGCACGGCGATCCAGTCATAGATAATACATTTCCTGTCTTTGCTGCAGTGAAAATCGCGCAGAGAAAAGATGCAGCCCCAGAGTGCGGCCGCCCCGGCTAGGGCGATACCAAGCTGCTTTCCAAAAAGAAGAAATTCTGTGAGCGTAAAGCCAAACATACTAGAGCTCAGTGGCTAAGATTACGATCCCGATCAGGTAAATACCTTTAGCAATATAAAGAAAGGAGAAGTCGCCCCCGCTGGCCAAATAAATAACATTCGCGAAGAAAAACAAGCCAGCTAAGATGAGAATTTTTTCAAATAACGTGAAGTGAAGTGTCTCGCTCATATGGCTTCAGTATAACACTCTCGCGGCAATGGCAATCCAAAAATATACACACTTTTGTTATATAACGGATTATATAATTGATTATATAATCTATGACCAAGTAATGCTCCACACTCTGTGCTCCTGGGAGGAATCTCACATAAACACAGCTTTTATTCCGGAGGACTCGGTCAGAAGTATTTTCGCTGACGCGAAAATCTCACGACCCTGCCTCGCGGTGCTCGCCTTGAGCAAAGCTCAAACTCACACAACGCTACGGCCTTCGAGTCCTCACGAAAGCAAAGAAATTTGCTTTCTCCAGTCGCTTCACTCACTTTGTTCGTTGTGCTCCTGGGAGGAATCTCACATCGTCGATTTGCTCCTCCTTGAAAACCGCTCGGTTTTCAACGGCCTTCGGCCTGCTTTCCTCAACGGAGAAAACTAGAGTTTTCTCCGACCCTCTTTCCAGTTCGAGTCCTCCTACTTATTGTAAATAAAAAGCCCCGAATGGGACTTTTTATTTACAATGTGCTCCTGGGAGGACTCGAACCCCCAACCTGCGGATTAGAAAACCACGGCTCTATCCAGTTGAGCTACAGGAGCGAGTGAGAAAACTGTCGAGTGTTTACACTCAGCAGTTTCGAATGATGCTCATGGCAAATTTTCTGACAGGAGCAAATGAAGAATAATACAAACTTTATTTATATTTCCTGAATGCAGCTCATGCAAAATTGCTTTACAAAGCTTCGTTGCATGAAAAGCTAGGAAACCTGGCTACCGGGAGTAATGTCGCGGTCAAGGGTTACTAATGCCAGCGTATCATCATCACGCGCGGCCAGAATCATCCCTTGGCTTTCGTAGCCAAAGATCTCGCGCGGTTCGATGTTAGCAACCAAAATCAGTTGAGTTTCAACCAGCTCCTCCGGGTCGTCAACGGCGGATCTAATCCCGCTGACGACCTGACGTGTTTCACCACCAGTAAGCTCTACCTCTAAAAGAAGTAGTTTGTCACTATCTTCAATATGCGAAGCTTTAGTGACGTTCACGGTTCGTAAATCTAGCTTTTTAAAATCTTCGAATGAAATCATTTTTAGGAGGTTAGGTTGTTAGAAAAATAACACATTAGAAATCTAGGTTGCTAGGAGATTCTTTATCCAGCTCATTGTTAATATCAAATTTAGCGAGCTTGCTATCGGAGGCGTGGGAGAGGATGTCTGAGTCAAAGGTGTAGGCGGTTTCGTCCAGTCGACTGTGCCGGCGCCGGGCAGCCCGGATTAACTGGCGCAGCAGATCAGCAAACGGCACACCGCTGGCTTCAAATAGATGCTTATAGAGCGTGCCGGGCATAGTGTTTATTTCATTGGCAAAGACCTCGCCGGTTGCTCGATCAAGCAGGAAATCAACCCGAGCAATGCCGGAAAGACCAAACTGGGTGAAGATTGCGCACGCCTCTTCCTTAATCTGGTCGCGAAGCTCTGGCTCCAGCTCGGCCGGGATGATGATCTTTTTCTCCGCCCCACCAAGCTGAGCGCCACCGTCAGTAATGTATTTATCATCATAAGAAAAGAAATCGCTCTCGAAGCGCGACTCCTGAATCTCGGTCGGCTCGGGAATCTCATCGCCTACAAGCGCCACGGTTAGATCAGCCACGTCCTCCACACCTTCCTCCACCACCACCTTACTATCATAATTTAGCGCCACTGTGATTGCGAAGGCCAACTCATCCTTATCGGCCACGCGAGTGATGCCGATTGAAGATCCAGCCCGGGCTGGTTTTACAAACAGCGGAAAGGAGAAGTTTTCTAGATCGGCTAAAATTGCTTCTTCGTAGCTTCCCCATTCGCGGCGGGTGAAGTAGAGAAAGTCAGTAGTGGCAATGCCAAACTGCCGGTAGATGAGTTTGGTGAGCGCCTTGTCCATCGCCACGCTGCTCGCCTGCTGGTCCGGGCCAACGAAGGGGATGTCGGCCAATTGAAACAACCCGTGGAGGGCTCCGTCTTCACCGTGGGGGCCATGAAAGCACGGGAAGGCGAGGTCAACATCGATAGTCTTCGATGTAAACAGCGTCTCGGTTACGAAGCGCAGCCGACCCTGTGATTCGGTGAGAGCAAGATCGTACTGGTTGAGCTTCGAAAGCTTCTTCTCGAGCCCATCCTCGAAGTAATCAACTCGAGCCAAGGTTTCATTGCTCGGGTCATCGGTAGCCGCGCCCAAAAAGAAGCGGCCGTCCTTGGTGATATAGATCGGTACTACAGAGAAGCCGATCTCACGCAAACCTTTGATAACGCTGCAGGCCGTGATGATCGAGACATCATGCTCGGGTGAGCGAGAGCCGAAGAAAACGCCAATGGTGGTTTTATTGTCTTTTGTCATGTGCCTGTAGTGTAGCAAAAAAGTAGTATAAAAGAAAAAACTGCTAATGCCTTCCTGTCCTACCTCGCATTCCTTTCTTTGTAAAGAAGGAATGCGAACTGTGAGGCAGCTGTTTTTCACAAGCCTTGCTGTAATGGAGATAGCCCTCTTTTCACGTGCCTCTCGCAGGAATCTGACCCTTTTTGAGAATAACTCTTTTCACATGTCTTTCGTTTTCTTTTTCTTTTTATGAGGTAATCCTTTTAGCAAGCCTCGCGGAAGGTGCTCAGCATGGCAATTCTGCAAAGCAGAATTTGAGCGCCTGAGCGGATAAAATTCTTCGCAGGAAGAATTATTTGTAGTGCTGCTAAAAGCCGATTACCGATAGTTCTCTGGCCAATCATTCTGAAACAACAGCACATCTCCCGGCTTGAGAAGATCATTGATTCCGGCATGCATTTCCGTCGGGCTCGAAAATGTCACCAGCTCACCAGAAAACTCAGCCGTCTCAAGCCCGGCCTTGATCCAGCCAGTCACACTCGTCTCAACCAGAACCACCACATCAACGATCTCAGCCAGGTGCTCACCAATTTCTTTGTGGACCGCCTCGGACCGCTTCCCCATTTCAACCAAGCCCGGCGTTACGTAAAGGGTGCGGCGATCGAAAAACTGCTCCAGCACATCAATAGCAGCGTGGGCGCCGGCCGGGTTGCCGTTGTAGCTATCGTCAATCACCAAAACTCGCCCTTGAGTGCGCTGAATCGGCTGGAGGCGGTGCTCGGCCGGGGTGATATGATGGGCATTTTTCAAAACCACCGCCGGATCAATGCCAAGTACCTCAGCCGCGTCCAAAGCGGCCATTATATTGCCGACGATGTAGTCGCCCAGATGAGAAACCTTCACATATCCCAGTGATTGATCTCCTCGAACGACGCGAAAAGAAATACCGCTACCATCGGCGTGAAACCGCTTGTCTGTAATCTGGTAGCTGGCTTTATCGGCATTTTTTGCACTATAAAACATTACTGGCCGCTCACCGAGAAATCGCTGGTAGTTTTCCAGCACCACCGCGTCATCTGCATTACAGATAACAGCGGTTGAGGGTCTGGCCGCAGTGGCAATTTCAAACTTCGCCTGGATGGTATTCTCCAGAGATCCAAACCGCTCAAGATGGGCCTCATTGATGCCGGTCAGAATGCTAATGTCTGGCGGCGCAATCTGGCAGAGTTCTTTAATGTCGCCAACCTGGTAGGCACCCATCTCGACGATAAAGACATCTGTATCGGAATCAACATCACTAAGAATAAAGCGAGCGATACTGACCGGCGTGTTGAAGCTGTCTGGTGTAAAGACGACTTCTCTAGATCCGGATAAAAGTGTAGCCAGGGTTTGTTTCATGGTGGTCTTGCCGTAGCTTCCAGTGATCGCGATAATGGTCAATTCACTCAATTGAGAAACTTTCCGCTTCGCGCGCCTGATGATGATTCTCCGAAGCAGGCGATCAAAAGGTCGAAGGGCCAGCGTAGCTAGAGATAACGGAATGAAAAACCCGCCGGCCAGGACAGCCAACAGAATCACACCGACCACCACACCGACCACCACTGATGAAAAGAGAAGGGCGCTTCCCCAACCAAGTAGTCCGGCAATGATTAAGGACATCAGAGTTGCTAGTGAAACCACGGCCGATAATTTCGGCGTCCACTTGATCGAGTGGCGCAGACTTTGCGGTGGGCGCATCAAGTCTCGGCGAGCGGATGCCATGAAACGAGTGAGGTGGAAATTCTCCAGCTGCAGCAGATAAATGTGGTAGCGAGGATTTGAAAGCATAGGAATTAACTGAGACGATTAATGAAAGTGTTGAGCGTATCAAAAAACGCAGTCGGCTGATCGAGAAAAATAAAGTGGCCACCGGATAAAACTGTGAGCGTGGCATCCGGAATTTCCTTGGCCATCATCTCACCATTAGAAAGTGGTGTAGCCTGATCATCAGCCCCCCAAATAAGCTGGGTTGGGCAGGTAATGTCGGGAAGCTTCTCGCGCTGATCTTCACGTAAGATATTTCTCATCGTCTGGCGCATAACTGGATCGGCTGGCGGCTCGTCCGCGCCAATCAATTTATAGATGACCGGCTTAAGGAGACGCAGGCCAGGAAGAGAAAAAAGCGGTGAAAGCGCGCTACCTAATCTGTTTAAAAATGGTGGCTCTTTATCTCGCAAGCTAGCACTAGAGACAAGGACAAGACCAGAAAGCCAGCCGGGATTCTTCGCGGCGATGGCAGTAGCCACCTGACCACCAAAGGAGTGGCCGACCAAAACAACGTTTTTAAATTTGGTTTTTTCTACCAAACCTTCCACTACTTTTTGATAATCACTTACACTCCAACTCTGCTGTGGAACCGGTGAGTTACCAAATCCCGGAAGATCAATTAGTAGAGATGAGTAGCTAAGCGCTTGTGTGACTGGTTGCCAAACCCGCGAATCGCTCCCCCAGCCATGAAGAAATACCACTGCTGGCTTTCCGCCAGCCGGTCGCTTTTGGAAGCGTACAAACACATCGCCGAGCGCTGTCGTAATTTTTTTAGTCAGTGTCTTCATGTGGGTTGGTATCTAGAAAGCTCTGGAGAATAAGCGCCGCCGCCGAACCGTCAACATGCCGGCCTGCTTCCGGCTGACGGCGAGCCTGCGCCGAAGTGAAAAACTCCGGCACATAGATAACCGGCAGATCAAGCTGATCTTCAAGCGCTCCTCTAAAGGAGCGAATCTGCTTCATCACCGGATTATCAGCACCGGAAAAATTAGTAGACTTACCGAGGACAATCTGCTCAATGCGATGCTCATCTATCAGCTCAGCAAGGTGCGTTAGTATCTTCTCATCATTTTTAATGGTCGCGTGGGGTGTGGCGATCTGGTTCTCACTATCAGCCAGAGCTAGGCCAATACGCTTTTCTCCGTAGTCAATTCCTAAAAACTTCATGCCTTTAGATTAGCACAAACCACTCATTTACCCCTTTGAGGTTGCTTTGCGGTGGGAGAGGGATTCGAACCCCCGGTACCTTTCGGCACTCCGGTTTTCAAGACCGGTGCATTCGACCGCTCTGCCATCCCACCATCTATATAAAGATAGTACGTGCCTAAAACACTGATGGCAAGTCAGGGTTATAGATGGACAGTAGCCAATTTTAATAAAAAGGAAATAAGCAGAATTAATGCTAAACTAGAAATAGATATGAAAGACGAGATTAGCTGGCAAGCACCAGAATTCATCGCCTATGAAAAAGGCCCCGACTGGTACTGGGCCGTTGGTGTCATTAGTATCACCCTGGCGGTGGCGGCGATTATCTTTGGCAATATTCTTTTTGCCGTCGTGATCCTGATCGGCAGTTTTGCCCTCTCCCTCCAAGCGACTCGTGACCCGGAGATTCGCGATTTTTCGGTTAATCGTAAAGGGGTTCAGGCCGACGAAACACTCTACCCCTACTCCTCGCTTGAATCCTTCTGGGTTGAGAATAATCCACACGAGCAGAAGGTGATCCTGATGTCAGAGAAGACCTGGATGCCCTACATTGTCTTGCCGATTGCCGAACATGATCCCGAAGAGATTCGTAACTTCATGATCGAGTACCTGCCCGAGGAAGAGCACCAGGAGCCACTTACCCAAAAGATTATGGAGTATCTCGGATTTTAGTGTGTAAAATAATTTACTAACATGAATTGTCGTGTTGGCACGTTCGACTATAGTGATTATTTCTAAGTTACATATCTGTGGCCAGTAATTCATTATGCTGCGCCTTGAAATGTTTCAGTAAAAAATCTGTTGAATGTAATTAAACCCGAAAGCTGGTGAAAGCTTTCGGGTTTTGGTTTATCTGTGATATTTGTCATGTTGATTAGAGGCTTGTTGATTCCATTCCTTACCGAAGATTTTATAATCAGTCAGAATTTCATCAATTAGTCCCATTTCCTTCATTTCTGCTGCTGTTCGCTCAAGCCCAAGTCTTTCGCTTTGGTCAAAAAAATCATGTAGTTGTTCTTTGTTTAGATTAGATCGTTTAATATATAACTCTTCTCTAGGAATCTTGTGTGCACAAATCTTTCGAAAAAGAGCATCTTTATCCCGTTTACTAAATTTATTTCTATCAACACGTATCTCTTTGTGGTACGTACCATAGTGAGCAAAAAATCTAGTATTTGGTAAGGATAAACGACGATCGCACATTTGCAAGATATCAAGAGCGACTGACTCGACTAATCCATCAGCTATTCCGTTTATGGGAGAATGTAGGCTGTTTATTACATCCAACAGACGTAGCCCTGATTCTATTTCCCCTCCTTTTGAGTCAATTAGTAAAAAAATGGGTTCTACTGATTGATACTCTAACTGGATCAACATGTCCTGAAGTTGGTTTATAGAATCTTGATCAATTTTGTTTTGCAATAACAACTTTCGTTGTCTTATTAATTCTTTGTTTACTTCAGTGCTACAAAAATCAAAATATATATCAAGTGCCATAAGGGCCTCTGTTTTGAGTTTGTTTTTTTGTTAAGTGACATTTCTAAGTATAATAGTACAATATTTTTTATACGGTCCCTGGACAGAACACCACGGCTTTAGCCGTGGTTGAATGAGTCCCGATGGCGGTACAATGTAATCAATGAAATACACAACCACCGGCCATAGCGTATACGCACTCAAATATCACGTAGTCTGGGTCTGTAAGTACCGCCGGAGGGTCCTGAAGCCTGGCGTGTGTGGCTACCTAAGAAAAACCCTTTCCAAGCTACTACGAAGCCAGCCCGGAGTCAGGATAGAGACGATTGGCTGTGATAAGGATCATGTTCACATGGTGATTATTATTCCACCAAAGTACAGTATTGCCGATGTGGTCGGATGCTTAAAAAGCCAATCGGCTGCTCGGCTTCGGCAGAAATTTGGTTGGCTTGATGATGTATATTGGAAAGAGAATGTAGTCTGGTCTCCGGGCTACTTTGTCAGTAGCGTTGGTGCGGATGAGGCTACGATACGAAAGTATGTCGAGCATCAGGGGAGCCGGGATTCAGGTCAAGCGAAGCTTGAGTTGTAGGGAGGACCACGGGCTTACCCGTGGGTATCTATTCTTCTTTAAACAAAAATAATTACCAAACTAAAGGTTGCTATAAGGGTTACAACACAAACCCCCACAGATGACCACTGCTTTTGTTGGTAAAGAGTAGGTAATGAAAAGTCTCGTCTACGCTAATGTGAGTAATATCAAAGGGTCCTTCTTCTAGCTCCTCCTCACTAAAAAGTGCGCTCTGGTCACGGCTCTGTGGGTTGAAGAGGATAAGGGTATCATCATACTGGAAGCGGCCTTGGTACCAGTCCTTGAGCGGATTATCCGGAAAGCGCTTTGGCACTCCACAAAAGAAGGCGGTGGTACCTTCGGCCCAGGAGCACTTCTGGGCCAGGGTGCGAGGGGACATCAGGTTGGTGCGCGGATCAGTCAGCTTGCTAACTTGTGCGCGGTACTCGCCACCATTCTGGTACGAGCTCTTTAGAAGAAACCGCTCATCCGGGCTTTGGAAGGTGGTCAATCCCTTTCCTTCAGCAAGCTTCTCCAGCCGGCCGGTGGCCGGGTCAAGCGTGTAAGAAAAGCCGGTGGCTTCCTCCGCCGGCGCCGTAAAAAGGGTGATGGCCTCCGGAGTATTCCAACTGACGCGCCACTGGCGAATTTCTGAGGTGAAGACAACCTCACTACCGGCGGTCTTGCTGTCGTAAATCACCCCCACTACCCCACTTCTGGTTGGCTGGAGATAAAAAATTTCTTCTCCGGACGGTGAGAGGACCACTTGGGAGATATCATCAAGAAGAAACTTCCCGTCAATGGAGAAAGGCACATCACCATCCTCAGAGCGAGTCAGATCAGCTCGGAAGGTCTTAATCTGGCCGTTATCACTGAGGTAGCGGTAGATGATATAGCTGCCATCAGGAGCTATCAGCGCCTCCCGCACCTGTGGGATGGTGGTATTGGTCAGACGGGTCGGCTGACGGGCATCGGGGGAGCTTTGGTAGACGTGGCCATTGGAGGCGCGCACGTGCCAGATCACCTCTTCCGCAGCACCTCTATCTACCCATCCGCTGCCGGCTACCGGATCACTCGAAACGCGCCACAGGCTCGGTGCCGGCGTGGAAGCGTCCTCATCCTGCTCATTATCAGCATCCTCTTCTCCTTCGCCACCAAAGAAGCCATCGCCACCGGTTTCAAAGGAGAAGATTGGGTTCTGGCGCTCACCTTGGCCATCACGCTGGGCCACTTCACCCCCACGAAAGTATAGGTAACTCCCAACAATAATAAGGATGATGAGAAGACCAAGCCCAATTTTTCGGGAGGTTTTCATATTACTGATCATAAACAGAAAAGTGCGGTGCGACACCAACACCAGCACTGTTTTTGACTTTTATTATCGAGTCTGCTGGAACGCCTTTCTCTATCAATTCCAGCCGCACCTCATCTGTTGGCACTTCATAAACAACTCTTATTGATGAATCACTACCAGCTGCCTCAATAAAGGCGCTAATTGCATCGGCGTGTTCCTGAGAGCTATTAAACTTTGTGTACCCGTTACCACTTGGTTTTCGCAGCCCAACATCAACACAGGTCCCGTCGTAATGACATTCACTACTGTGTTTGACGGTTGGTGGGAACGCCTCAGTTATGAGGTAGTTCACTTCTTTTTTTGTGAGTTTGTCATCAAGGCCGCGAAGCGATGTTGACAAAAAGGCGTTTATGCGACAAAAATCATCACCATCATCGGCCGGACTACAAATACCATAATCTCTTATTTTGTAACTACTACCATCAAGTACCACACACAATTCACAGCTTGTCTCAAAGTTAGAATTACCACCTTTGGCCATAAAGGTGGGGTGAAGGTAGCACCCGTCAGCATCAGTTCCTTCAATCCCCACCTCACAGGCAGACAGATTGTCCCAACACATCTCTTCACCACCAACTGGGGTTTTGCCGACCGCAAACTGCTCTGTGGAGCAGGCAACGGCCCGATTCCAGTCTTTTGCTAACGCGATCGGTTTTTCTTGGGTGATTGAGCACTCTTCAACCACTTCACAAATCGCTTTATCTTCTCTATTAAGACAAGCATTCATTACTTCTCTTGATTTAATATCTACTCCTACTCCAGGTTTTGGTATATATATTTCACCATTTGTTAATAATTCTAGTTCATTCCTGCATTCATCAAGCGCCCCAAAAAATGTGAGGATACCGTCGTCGTCGCGGTCTCTGTCAATTCTTGTAATTCTAATTTTATCTTTTTTGGTATTACCATCCCAGTCTACTGTTTGCTGAACAACCCCCGAAGCCTCATACCAAAAACGACAGTCTTCCTCAACTTTATCACCTACCTGTATTTTAGCATCCCCTTCCCCCACTTCACACTCAATTTGATTGTCGTAGCAGATGTATCGATCTTCATCTCCCTCCCAAAAAAAATCTCTTAGTCTAGCTGTGCCATCAACGTGAAAACAAAATTGGCTACCAAAATCTTCTGAGCCTTGAGCGTAAGCACGACCCCTAAATTCTGTACGAAGAGCTGGGTCGACCTTAGCAAAATCACCACCATCGACCGTGACTGGTTCAATGCCCTGAAGCTCGATCAGTTGTGGGTTGATGGTCTGCAGGATGACGACGGCGGCCAGGGCGAGAACGAGCCCCCCAATCGCTCGGCCGATGCTCTTTTTAGCATCACTCTTGGCCCCGTCTTTCACCGTCGTCATGTAGCGAAAGCCGGCGATCACCAACAGCACGATCGCCGCCATGATGGCAAAGCCGATCGTGAGAGTGATCAGACTCTTGGCAAAATTAGGTAGGCTGTCTTTGCTGGAGACATCAATATCTCTACCTCCATCGGCGGTGCTGTCTCCAAGCCCCCCAATCGGGGCTAAGAACTGGTAGCGCTCGACATCATGCTCAGTGGCGTAAGCGAAATTGGCTGAAGTACTGATACCATCCATCGACAAGGACATAGCCGGGGCCACCAGGCCGGAAGCCAAAAGAAAGACAGCTAAGCTGGCGGTTAAAATGTGTTGGGTGAGTCGGTTCATGTCTACTTAAAATTCTATCACAGCCGAGCTTCTTGCATTGGGGAAAATCCGGGAGTTGTCCTCCACCCCAAGGCTAACTCGGGATTGCCCACTAGCCCCCGCTCGCACTCGGAGCGTCACTTGGTTGGCTGCCTCGGTTGGTTGAAGGGTCTCGCCGTTCATCTCCCAGTCGTACTCAAAGCCCGGGCCGACAGCTCGCTCGGTAAGAAAAAAGTACGGCTCGGCTACCAGAGACAGCTCACGAGCGCCTTCAAGGATGTAGGTGTCGGTGATGGCCCGCTCGAGCCGGGTGCCACGCAGTGGATCATCGGGGTAGAGGAGCACCTGCGGCCCGCTGATTGGCAGCGTAATCGACTCGCGCGCGATCAGGTCATCAGCCGGCGTTTTGATCTCGACCTTGACGGTATTACCCCGCCGCGGGACGGCCTGGATAACAAAGGAGCTTTGCCCGCGCCCGGAGTCATCGCCGTAGACGAGGCCGTTGTAGCTCCAGGTGTAGACAAGCTCCTCCCGGCTGTAGCGGCCGCCACCCTGTTTGTAAATAAACGGCAGTACACTGACCCGAACCGGCCCCCAGCCCGGATGAAGCGCCTTCCCGGCGTAAAAGGGCGGCGTATAAGACTCTGTCGCTTCCCAGATAAGGTCAATG
>Ga0306901_1000370_pt1 | contig 20499 bp, 20 predicted proteins | sample AntRauMFilla3767_FD_190431 | JGI IMG/M metagenome (GOLD analysis project Ga0306901, IMG submission 190431) | Saline lake microbial communities from Rauer Islands, Antarctica - Metagenome Filla 3 #767 (v2) (version 2) | ecosystem: Environmental > Aquatic > Non-marine Saline and Alkaline > Saline ... | reverse complement strand
GCCTGATTGAAGGTCGCCATACGCACCCTTCAACACTTGTACCCGGCGGGGTCAGTACCAATGTTACGCATCAAACATTGACTGATTATTATGTGCGCCTGATGAAATTTATTGAGTACTGCAAAAAGCAGGTGCCCATGCATGATGATCTGTACGATTTCTTCTATGATGCCATCCCCGGTTATGAAAAGGTTGGCTACAGAGATACCAACTTAGTTTGCTGGGGTTCATTCGATAATCCGGATTACTGCGATCACAAGTATAAAAACATGAGCGAGTGGGGTAAAGAACGCTATATTACCCCCGGCGTAGTGATTGACGGCGAACTTGTAACAACGGATCTGGTTGATATAAATCTGGGTATTCGCATTCTGCTGGGCAGCTCCTATTATGAGGGCTGGGATAATGATAAACAATTTGTGAAAGAAGATCCGCTGGGCAACCCTGTTGATCGAAATCATCCCTGGAATAAAACCACGCACCCCCGGCCCGGCAAGCGCGACTTTACCGACAAATACAGCTGGGTGGTATCACCACGCTGGCACGACAAGCGCACCGGCAAAGATGTCTGCTGCGATACCGGCGGTGGTCCTTTTGCACGGCAATGGGTAACGGCCAAAGCCGGATTGGTAAACAACGACTATATAAAAGCAACCGGTGAGAGCCTTGAGTTTAACCTGCCGAAAACGGTCGGCATGCCGGCCATGCAGCAAGTCTGGGAAATTCCCGAATGGAGCAACGCCATTGAAAGAGATCGGGCGCGTTCCTACCACATGACCCACGCTGCCATGATTGGCTTGCATTGCCTGGAGAAAGCATTTGAGGAAGTTCGCGCCGGACGCACTAAAACGTGGACTCCCTTTGAAGTTCCTGATCATGCGGTTAGCTGCGGGTTTCATGAAGCTGCCCGCGGGGTTCTTTCGCACCACATGACCATTGAAGACGGGAAGGTAGCCAACTATCAAATGTTCCCGCCCACTCCGTGGAATGCAAGTCCGCGGGACCACCATGGAACGCCCGGGCCTTACGAAGATGCGATCCAAAACACCCCCATATTTGAAGAAAATGGACCGGATGATTTTAAGGGCATTGACATCATGCGAGCGGTGCGAAGCTTCGACCCCTGCTTGCCTTGTGGGGTACACATGTACACCGGCAAAGGTAATGTAGTGAAGAAACAACATACGCCAACCGGCATGTCGTGATCAGTTGGCAGAAAGCAGTTAGCAGTATGCGGTGTAAGGACTACTGCCTACGGCTACTGTCGCCTGCCTACTTATTAAAGTTTAAAAGAACTAAAAGTATAACAAGTCCATTTATTTTTAAAATTCAACAATAAGGTACCGCTTATGTGCAAAGGACACTCGCATTCTCATTCTCACGATCATGGAGTTGCAACTCAGGAAGTTGCTATGGAAGAAAACTTCATGCAGGCTAATGACGATCTTGCCAAAGAGAACCGATCTATATTAGAAAATCACGGTATTACTGCCTTTGACTTTATGGGCGCTATCGGTTCTGGTAAAACGACAATGATCGGTAAAATCACCGAACGGCTTAAAGACCGCTACGGGATAGCCATTTTGAACGGCGATGCCACGACGGTGGACGATTTCGATGATTCTGCCCTGGAGGGTGCCCAACTGCTGCAAATATCTACCAAGGGGGCTTGTCACCTGGATGCGGATATGGTGGCAAGGGCACTCCGTGAAGAGATTGACCTGCATCAAACCGATCTCATGTTTATTGAGAATGTAGGGAATTTGGTTTGCCCGGCTGATTTCCCGCTCGGTTCAAAAAAACGCGTGGTGGTGGTCAGCGTATCAGAAGGGCCTTACACGGTACGGAAGCATACCGAAATGTTTATGGGCGCTGAAATTGCCGTCATCAATAAAATGGAAATCGCCGACGTAATGGGCATTGATGTGGATGCGCTTATCAACGATATCCACACGGTGAACCCCAATACCAAGGTAGTAACCACCAGTTGCCGTAGCGGCGAAGGCGTTGATGATTTAATTGAATTGCTGCTGGAACGAAGTGCTGAAAAAGTAAATGCATGAACTTTCGGTAGCCTCATCTATTGCAAACAGCGTTATGGATTTTGCGCGAAAACATAATGCTCAAAAAGTGGTTGAGGTAACGCTGGCCATTGGGGAATTAACCTCTCTTGCAACCGAACAATTATCATTTTGTTACCACACGGTCTGTAAAGACACACTTATTGATGGTTCATCCCTTAGCATTGAAAAGATTGAAGCAGAAGTAAGCTGTTCGCACTGCTCTTATAACGGAGCACCAAAAATGTGGGAAGGGGCCTTTCATTCGCTGGAGGTTCCTACCCTGCAATGTCCGGAATGCGGGAAGGGGGCCGAAGCAGTGAAAGGAGACGAATGCACCATCAAAAATATTAAATATGTAGAGTGAATTTTTATGGCTGATGACGCCTCACCCTTGATTTCCAAATTGCGTAAAATGAGCCGGTCCAACGGCTCCAATGGATCCCCCGCTTCAAAAAGGGAGGCCACAAGCAAAACTACGACTGAAGCCGAAGAACACTGCGATTTCTGCAGTAAGTCCATCCCGCCCAATCACCGGCATTTCGCCGACCTCAACAATATGAAGTTTATGTGTGCCTGCGAAGTTTGTACCGTTATGCAGGCCGAGAAAGGAGAATTTCACCCCTTACCACAGCGATATGAATTTATCGATGATCTTGAGATGCCCGAAACCATGTGGGCACAGCTCAAAATTCCGGTCAACATGGCCTTCATCGTTTACAATTCCGATCGTGAACAACCTATTGCTTTTTACCCGTCGCCGGCCGGCTCGATGGAATCCGAACTGCGGCTTGATTCATGGGAAAGCCTCAAAAATGATAACCCGGCTTTAAAAAATTTAGCTCCCGACCTGGAAGGATTTATGATTAACCGGCTGGACAAACCCCACGAGCATTTTATTGTGCCCATAGATTGCTGCTACGAATTAATTGGCCTAATACGCATGCATTGGCAGGGCATGCACGGCGGCGATGAAATGCGTGATGCCGTCAGAGATTATTTTAAACACCTAAAAAAGCAGTGTGGCTAATGCCTGATTTAGATTTCGAAATTATATCGGCCGATGTAAAGCCCTATGCGGCAGCGCCAACCATCGATTTCAAACTGCGGATATCGAACGCCGTGGAGGGTGAAGAGGTATATGCGGCAGCGCTCAAAACCCAAGTGCGCATCGAAGCGGTGTATCGCAAGTATGATGATGAAACCAAAAAGCGCTTGCTTGAGGTATTTGGAAAACCCGAGCGATGGGGCGAAACACTTAAAAGCCTTTTCTGGAAATCCATCACTATACCCGTTCCGCGATTTACCGGTCAAACTGTTATTGAGTTTCCGCTGGAATGTAATGAGGATATGACCGCCGCCATCGGCAAATATATGCACTCACTGAAAGACGGTGATATTCCTTTGGCATTTATTTTTAACGGTTCCATTTTTTACAAAGGAGCGCAGAAAAATGTGCAGGTTACGCCGCTTCCGTGGGAAAAAGAAACATCCTATCGTTTACCGGTTAGCGTGTGGAATGATCTGATGGATGCCTACTTCCCCGAAGGTAAATGGCTGCGGGTACCCAAAAATGTTTTTGACAAGCTCTATGTGTATAAATCAAAAAGCGCATTCCCAACCATGAACCTCTGCCTGGAATCACTGATTGATGAGGGGCTGAAAAAAGTTCAAAACGGAAAAGAGCAGGAATTATAAATTTTAAGTGCCACTCCCAAAGGGATGCCTATGGCATAAAACACAGAAACAAAAATTTTTGTGCCTTTGTGTTACCGTGGTAAAATCATTTTATGAAAAAAGATAAAGCCATAAATAAAAATTCTAAATCACTGCTTGACCAGATCACTAAAACGGTGCTCTATGAGGGCTATTCGTTGTACCCGTATTACCGCTCCTCACCCAAAAATGCCAAACCGGTTCCATTCGGTGCCGTGTACCCAGAAGGGTACCGAAAGCACCACCCTGATGTGCATTCCACCACACAAACCGAATGTATTGTTGAAGGAACCGAAGATACCAAAATTGAAATTACTGTTCGCTTTCTGCACTTGCGAAACCGCCAGTTGCTTAAAATAGACCATGATGAGATGGGGCCGGGCCAATTTACCCCTACTGATACCCTGCAGGAAGGCGACCGACAGTATCATTCCGGATGGGAAGCCGTGGAGCGTGAAATAAGTGTCGGCACGCACGCTGTTTCAAAAATATTGGCAACGGATGTCAACGTTAATATTGAATTTAAAGCAGAACAGGCTAACGATATTATCTACGGTGATGACGGCACCGTGGCGGGCAACGTGATTCTTAAACAGTCAGCCCTTGACGGTCAGATAACCGTATTGGCCCATCCTGCCGGAAACCAAAAGCAGGGATACAAAATCACTGTTCAAATCAACAATTTAACGACCATTGACAACCCCGAAGGTTCCAGCCGCAATGATGTGTATAAACACGCTTTTTTATCTACGCATACCATTTTGCAGACGCCAAAAGCAAAATTTATATCACAAACCGACCCCGGTGATAAATGGGAAGCTAACATCGAAGCATGTGAAAACATGAACACATGGCCTATCCTGGTAGAACAGGATGACAAAACGATGCTTTCTTCACCCATTGTATTATACGACTATCCGGAAATTGCTTCTGAAAGTATGGGCGATATGTTTGACAGCACGGAAATTGAAGAAGCGCTGGTGCTGCATATGGCTACTATGCCCGAGGCAGAAAAAGAAAAAATCGAACAGGGCGACCCCAAAATGAAGGCTATGATGGAACGCGTGGAAAGCGTAACCCCTGAAGAAATTATGAGCCTGCACGGCGGGTTCAAGGAAGTGAAATCAAAGGATAATGAACAATAAAAAATTGATTAGATGAGATCACCCAGCGTTTATGGCGACCCGCCCGGCGAAGACCGTATGGAGGTTAACGGCGTGGTGTTTAAAAAAAACCAGAAGGTTCGGCTTAGCCCTGCTAATGACGGGACCAGCGACATTGCCGATTCTCTGCTCATTGAAAAGGTTGCCACCGTTGAAACAATTTACATCGATTATGAAGATAACGTGCACCTGGCTGTTACGGTTGATGATGACCCGGGCCAGGACATGAAGCGCGAATTGGGGCTCTATATGTATTTTTCACCCGATGAAGTGGAGGTTATTGAGGACGAATAAAAACCGAACCCCCTAAGTCACTCCTTTGCAAGAATGGGAATTGTAAATTGAAGTCTCAGTTTTTCTCCCCTTTTAAAAGGGGAGATGTAAGAGGGGTTGGAAGCTCAGAATAGCGATATGAAAAAGCATAGACAATCAAAAATATTTAATCCGAAACGAACCAAAGCAAAACGAAAGCATCTTAAAAATAATATGACCGGAGCAGAGAAGAAACTCTGGTACGCCTTAAGAAATAGACAACTTGATAACAAAAAATTTAGGAGACAGCATGGTATCGGAAATTATATCGTGGATTTTTATTGTCCTGAATTGAATTTAGCCATCGAGGTTGATGGAGAAAGTCATTACTCCAAATCAGGAATAGAGCATGATAATAAACGAGATCATTATTTGAATAGCCTTAATATTAATGTTATTCGTTTTACAAATCAGCAGATCTATGATAACCTTGATGGGGTTTTAAAGACTATAAAAGCCAAAATAACTGGAATTGATAATCAAAAATAAAATTAATGAAACCCAACCACCCCTACGCCCCTCCTTTGAAAGGAGGGGAAACTCAAATAAGTAACACAAGTTTCTCCCTTTTAAAGTGGAGATGTAAGCCTGCGCTGCGAAGCTTTAGCGTAGTAGTGAGGGGGTTGGATTTGAAGATATCTTTTTAATACAAGCAGATAGATTTTTTTAACCGAAATTTATAATCAATAAATGTGAGACATGAGTAAAAAAGTAATGGTTGCCGGCGTAGGAAACATGTTCATGAAAGATGACGGCTTTGGCGGTGAAGTCGTCAAGCGACTGCATGAAGAATCGCATCCGGAAGGGGTTGAAATACGAGATTTTGGGACCGGCGGCCTCAAACTGGCCTACGACCTAATGCGGGGCTACGATGCCCTTATTCTCATTGATTCATCCAGCCGTGACGAAGAACCGGGCACGCTGTATGTCATTGAACCGCAGGAAGAAGATTTTGACAGCAATATTGAAGAAGGCGGACCCATCAACCCGCACGGTGCCGACCCGGAAACAGTGCTTCGATTTGTAAAATCGGTAGGAGCCTGGCCGGCTAAAATTGTGATCATTGGGTGCGAGCCCAAAAATGTAGAGGACCTGGAAATAGGGCTTAGCGAACCCGTAAAACAGGCCGTTGATCAGGCCGTTGAACTGGTTCAAGAATCAATCGAAGACATCTATAAACAGAGTGAAGAGGTATAATATTATGACTGACAACGGACAAAATAAAGGTGGTGAGAACGAAGATTACGACATCACGCAGGAAAACATATCGCAAGTTCGGGCCGCGAGCCAGAGTACCTACTATAACGAGGAGGATTCCAGCGAGGCCGGGGAACAGACCGAAAAAGAAAAGTTTTACAACGATGTGAATCAACAAAGTGAACGCATTCAAGAGCTTGTGGAGCAAATTGAGGAGTTCCCAAACCCCAATATGCGCTCCCTGCTGGCTGAATGCATGGAAGCGGTACTGACACTGCACGGCACCGGCCTTGAGCGTATTTTTGAAATCATTGAGGAAACAGATCAAGCCACAGCTGATGTACGTAAAAATTTGCTTGGTGATAATTTCATAAAGGGCATGTTACTTATTCACGGGCTGCATCCCGATGATCTGGAAGCGCGCCTGCATAAAGCACTGGATAAGGTGAAGCCGTATATGGACAGTCACGGCGGCAGCGTGCAAGTCATCAGTCTTGAAGACGGCGTGGCGAAGCTCAAACTGGAGGGAAGCTGCGACGGCTGCCCTTCTTCGGCATCAACGCTTGAGCTGGGGATTAAAGAAGCCATTGAAGAGGAATGCCCGGATTTGATGGGGCTGGAAGTGGAAGGATTGGCAGATAATCCCCTGGCAAACGAAATTCAAAAAAACAACCAAAAAGAAGGCCAAGGCTCCAATTCCAAGAATGGAAAATCCGGATACACCGCGGTTGAAGACTTGAACCAACTGGCGGATGGACAAAAACAGTCTGTTAAAGTGGATGGCGTACCGTTGGTTATATGCAACGTTGATGACAATCTTTATGCCTATCATAATGAATGCCCCGGCTGCGGCATGTCGTTTGAAAGCGGCCATATTGAAAGCGGAAAGCTGAGGTGTAAACTGGGCCACGACTTTGACGTGCAGCAGGCCGGCAAATGCCCGGATGATCCGGACATCCATCTTCAGCCGTTTCCGTTGATCGAAGAAAATGGCAAAATAAAAGTAGCGGTGGGCTAATATGGTAACCTTATTTTCGGTTATATCACTTGGTTTTTTTCTGGGCATGCGCCATGCCACTGATCCCGATCACGTCATTGCCGTATCCACCATTGTTGACCAAGAACCGACGCTCAAAAAAGCGTCGCTGGTAGGCATTTTCTGGGGCGTGGGTCATACCGCCACGATTGTATTTTTTGGTGGCATCGTCATCCTGTTCAGTATTGTAATCCCTCCCGCCCTGGATATGAGCCTGGAGTTGGGCGTAGCCGCAATGCTTATTTTTCTGGGCATCATAAACCTCAAAGGATTTAACCAATGGCTGCGGCAAACATTCCGCTCATCAAAAAACAAGACCAATACCCACAGCGATTTGCATCACAGCCACCACCATCGCCACGGTGATTACATTCACAGCCACGCGCACGGGCATGAACCCGAAGCGCACGGACACGATAAAGACGACCTGCCCACCACCTGGCTGGATAAAAAATTCGGGCATTGGAAATTCTATCGCTTTATAAGACCTGTTATTATTGGCGTGGTACACGGTTTCGCCGGCACGGCCGCCTTAATGCTCATGGTCGTTCCTATGATTCAAAACGCTTACCTGGCTATGCTTTACCTGCTGCTCTTTGGTATTGGCACCATTACCGGCATGATGCTTATTACCGCAGCTATTGCGCTGCCATTTATCTACAGCTCTGAAAAATCCCCTGTTTTTAACCGCACAAACCTGCGCATGGTGGCCGGGCTTTTCAGCCTCGGATTTGGAATTTTTCTTGTCTATCAGATTGGCTTTGTAAGAGGACTTTTTATTTAAAAAAAAGCCTTTGTCAAAACCTGTCGTAACACTACCATCCTCATCTCGATCCCGACAGCCGTCGGGAAGAGATCTTTGTTTTGTGTGACTAAAAAAGGTCCTTATTATGTATAAAACATAGATTTTTCATTCTGCGGGCTCCATTCGTGCCAAAAGCATACCTTCGGTGAAATGACCATAGGTTTGTACCATCCCTGAAAATTAAGCTCAGCCTTCGATATGATGGCACATCAGCTGACCGAAGGATATATTTTCATCATTGGGCGACAGCTTTTTGTGAAAATAGAGCGTATAATCATCTCCCAGCTTTTCAATGATTAAATCAACCAGTAGCGCATTTTGAAACACGCCACCGCTGAATGCCATACGATGCAGATTCAATTCTTCTGCCATGCGCTTTATAATTTCTACCAGCGTGCGGTGAAAGCGAGCTGCAATAAGACCTGCGGCATTTCCTTCCAAAATATCATCAACCACGGATTGTAAGATAGCTGTAGTAGAAACATTATTTGGGGTCAACTCAACCGGATAAGCCGCAACCTTATTTTCAATCACTAAATAATCGCGGGCTTCCTTTTCTAACAGCATGGCCGCTTCACCTTCGTAACTCGAGCAATCTTTCAACCCCAGCAGCGCACTTACCGCATCAAAGAGCCGCCCCATACTGGAGGTTTGAAGGTTTTCCGATTTTTGGAGCAGGGTTTGATAGTTTTTCCATTCCAGATCGCTGAATTTTTCTCGCAAAATCCGGTCAGTTCCTTCAATCCCCGCCGTGGCCGCCAACGCTGATATGCGCGGCTCACGCGGCATCTTGTCGGCAGTGATAAAATCAAAATACTCAATATGTGCGCGACGGATAATTTCATCATTATGATAGGTGAAAAATTCTCCGCCCCAAATCTCATTGTCGTCGCCCAGCCCGGTGCCGTCCCAGATCACCCCGAGAATTGGGGCATCGGAATCAAGTAAATCATGTTCGCCCAGCACCGCCGCAAAATGAGCTTTGTGATGCTGATACTTTTTAATTGGCACATTTAATTCATGGGCCAACCCTACAGAAAAACGCGTGGAAAAGTAGTCGGGATGCTTATCTGCCAAGAGCATTTCCGGGGGTTCATCAAACAACTGCAAGAAATGCTCTACGGTGTGGCGGTAGTTTTGCTGCGTGTCAAAATGATCTAAGTCCCCCAAATATTGACTGATAAATATATTCTGATGGTGCAGATAGGTAAAGGTGCTTTTGAGGGACGCACCGGTTGCCAGTATGGTTTTAGCCGGCATCTGGGATCCGGCATCCGGATGGATGTAGCTGGGGGCCATACCGCGCGAGCGGCGGTGAATAATTTTTTGCTGATGCACGGCGGTAAAGGTCTGTACACTGTCATCCTGAGGCACAACAATTTCGCGGTTGTTGGTTAACACAAAATCGGCTATGGTGGTTAATTCCAGCAGCGCCTGCTCGTTGTCATACACAATGGGAGCATTCGTGATGTTACCGCTGGTGGCTACAATCGGTCCGCCGAATGCCTCCAGCAGCAAAGCATACAGCGGCGTATAGGCCGTCATCACCCCAAGGCGGGACAGCCCTGGTGCAATTTGTGAAATGCAGATGCCGGAAGCCGGATTTCCTTTAACCGCTGATATGGTAATGGGCGAAACCGATCCGGTTAGCGCGGTATTTTCTTTTTCGCTTATGTGCACATCTCGCTCAAGCATTTCTACATCAGCATACATCAATGCAAATGGTTTGGCAGGCCTGTTTTTTTGCGTGCGGAGCCTTTTTATCACCTCTTTATTGCCCGCATCACAAGTGAGCAAATATCCGCCGATGCCTTTTAAGGCCACGATTTTTCCTTCACTCCACCCCTGTGTGATTGTTGAAATAATTTGATCTGCATCCTCCCATATCAGCTTTTTATTGTCGTCATACAGCGTCATCACAATGCCGCAGGTTTCGCACGAATTGGTTTGTGAAAAGTACCGGCGGTCCAGCGGATCCTGGTATTCCGTTTCGCAAGGCTCGCACATAGGGAATGCACGCATAGTGGTGCGTTCGCGGTCGTAGGGTAACTGCTGAATAATAGAATAACGCGGCCCACAGTTAGTGCAGGTGATAAACGGATAGCCGTGGCGACGATTGGATTCATCAAAAAGTTCACTCCGGCAGTCATCGCAAAGGGCAAAATCGGGAGTCAGCAGCAGGTTGGCCTGGCCTTCCGCTCTGCTGTGAATGATCTTAAACTCGCTAAATGATTGGGGCGCTGCCTTCGCTAATGTATGGGCTGTAATACATGAAAGCGAAGGCGCCTCGGCAATGAGCTCATCATAAAATTTGTGCGCTAATTCTTGTTTGGTATTAAATTCGCAGTGGACGCCATCGGTGGTATTATTCACCCAGCCCTTCAGCTCAAATTCTTGTGCTTTTTTGTACACAAACGGACGGAAGCCCACCCCCTGCACTTGTCCCCTGATGTGTATATGCCAGGTTTGGCTCATGCCTTACATCATTTTTGTGATACCGGGAGCTGCTGCTCAACAAATACGCGGCAGCTGTTCTCCGGTTAACATATTTACTACCCGCTTTCCGCCCAATCCGCTGATGGAAAGTACTTGTTTGGGGTGATTGTCGACCACCTCTCCAATTAATGTGGCGTGTTCGCCATCGTCCATACGCTGTAATTTTTCCAAAAAATCGTTGGCAATAGATTCATCAACGATACTCATGAAAAGGCCTTCATTAGCTACGTAAAGCGGATCAAGCCCCAGCATTTCGCAGGCGCTGTCCACTTGTTGAGCCACCGGCAGGTCGTGTTGTTTGATGTCAATGCCTTTACCAATTGATCGGGCTATTTCCACAAGTACCGTAGCCACTCCGCCGCGCGTGGGATCGCGTAGCAAATGAATATCCTCACCAAATTCATCCAGCAATTTCTTTACGGTATGATTAAGGCAGCGGGTATCGCTTTTAAGCTCCGACTCAAACTCCAATCCCTCCCGAACCGACATAATAGCCATGCCGTGGGTAGCCAGTTGTCCGCTGACAATAATCTTATCACCCGTTTGTATGTTATCGGAGTGAATGCTTGCCTTGGTATGAACGCGGCCCAGCCCGGTGGTATTAATAAAAATTTTATCGCCCTGACCCTGTTCCACAACCTTGGTGTCTCCCGTAACGACCTGAACGCCGGCTTTTTCGCAAGCCCACTTGATGGAGACCAGAATATCCCAAAATTCTTCTACAGCCAGCCCCTCTTCAAGAATAAAACTCAGCGACAGATATTGTGGTATCGCTCCGCACATAGCCAGATCATTGACCGTTCCGTTCACGGCCAATTCGCCAATATCACCGCCGGGAAAAGATACAGGCGAAATTACAAATGAATCGGTGGTGAAGGCGGTTTGTCCCTCCAGCTCAAGGAAAGCTCCGTCATGTCGCTCTTGGAGATGATCATTTTCAAGCAGATTAAATACGCCGCTGTCTAATAATTTATTGGTAAGAATGCCGCCGCTTCCATGACCCAGCGTGATGACATCAAAGTCGAGTTTGGGCATAGGGCATTGCAGCCGCATTGATCGTTTCGTTGAAGTCATAATTATTATCTTTTTTTAACTTACTTAACCACAGAGTATTAATTTTCCTCTGTGATTCTCTGTGGTTATCAAAAATTCAAGCTATTCTTTGTAATGAACCGATTCCCATTTTCGTTTACGGTAAATTTTACGGCGGCTGCTGTACAAATCTTTATCCTGAACCGACTCAACGTGCGAAGGCGTGCTCATTTTATGCACAAAACAGTAGCGTTTTAAGTGATAATCCCAGTTATCATCATAGAAATTCTTTTTCATTGCTGCCAACTCTTCTTTGCGATATTTGTCCAGCGGTTTAACCGCTTCATCTTTGCGCCGCTGAAATTGCTTTGATGCAATCAGCTTATCAAACCACGAAAGCCGGGCGGTTTCCAACGCACTTTCTTTTACCCGATCACAGAACGCCTTGGCATTTGTTTCGAAGGCGTCATCAATCAGCCCAATTTCTTTGGCTACCGCTGTGCCCCACGGCAAGCACTGCTCGGTAAAATCTTTCGATTTTTCCATGCCAATGCGTCGCGGTAACAGGTACGTCCAGTATTCCGAGCCGTAAAGTCCCATTTGCCGCGTATGCGGATTAAGCACAATGCCCTTGCGCGCCAACACTTTATCTGCTGCCAGTGCAAGGGGCACTCCGCCCGCTCCCGCATTGCCCTGCAGGGCTGATATAATATAATGATCCGTTGATAAGATGATCTCTTCAATCAAGTCATCGATGGCATTAATATTCGCCCATGATTCATCGGCCGGGTCTCCGGCATGTTCAATGACATTCAGATGGATGCCATTACTCCACAAATCGCGGCCGCCCATCAGTACAATAACGGTTACCGGTTGCTCTTTGGCCTGTACAAAAGCCTGTTTCAGCCGCTTGCATTGCGCGGTGCTCATGGCGCCATTATAAAAATCGAAATGCAAAAACCCCACCGCTCCTTCTTGCTCATAATATATGTCCCTGAATGTAGATCCTTGATGATCTTCAAATGGCCCCAACGTCGAAGGCGGTATGTCATCCGTTTCTTTGCCCATGGCCGTAACGGCCGGAAGCTTGATAGCGCCTTCTTCATCACGCTTTAACTGGGTAATCCATATCGCCCCATCGCCGGTACCCACGCAGATAGCTTTATTCCGCTGAGCTATAATTTCGCCGGGATTGCCCTGTAATGTATCCTCACGATGCGCGCCGTACACATAAAACGACCGATCGTTAATTGCAGCGCGCACCCCGGGTTGACTATCGGCTGCACGAATCTTCAAGAGAATCTCATCGGTGGCATCACTCCATGAAAAACAATAATCATCCTGACGGGCTGAGCGCATCCAATGACCCTGCACGTTCGGCTTGGAATAATCGAGCGGCTCCGGTTCAAATGAGTCTTGCCGAAATTTTTTAATCGCCTCCAGCAAACCTTTTATAGCCGCCTGCGTCACCTCGTGGCGATATATACACGCCTTGCTTGCCGGCCGCATATCAAATCGGTGGGATGCCCAGATGGGTCCGGCGTCCATTTTTTCATCGGCCTGTAAAATAGTTACGCCCCATTGGTCCTCTCTATTCAGAATGGCCCAGTCAAGCGAGGAAGCGCCGCGGTCGCCTTTAATTCCGGGATGGATAATCAGGCAAATGTGATTTTTCCATATTTCAGCGGGAATTTTCTTTTTTAGAAACGGAGCGATGATGAGATCCGGATCGAACGCTTTTACTGCATCAATCATCCCCGGCGCATCTTCCGCGATATGCACTTTTACCTGATGGTCCCGTCCATCCAGCTCCAGCCAAAGCCGCTGAGCCATACCGTTAAATGAGGATGTAATAAAGAGGATTTTCATGGATAATCGTTTTAAGGAATCAATGAATATTATAATGATATTGCAAGCTATTCCCAACAGCCTGTAAATAAGTTTTTTTGCGGTCTTGTCATCCCGAGGAATGTTGTGGTTTTTCGGAATGACGAGGGATGACAAACACATCTTAATTTAACAAACCCTCTTAGCCTACAATTCTAAAACATCTGCTGTTAAATATCACTTCTTTTCTCTATGTTACTTTTTGATTCTAAAATTCAGGAACATACAAGGTGATTATAGCCGTACCCAAAGAAACCGCTGACCACGAGAAACGAGTAGCACTCGTTCCGGATACCGTACAAAAGCTGATTGACAAAAAGCTGGACGTACATGTTGAAACCGACGCCGGACAAGCATCGAACTATTTGGATGAAGCCTACCAAAACGCCGGTGCTACCATTGTTGATGATAGAACTCATCTGTTTTCTGATGCAGATATTTTAATCAGCATTCAAACCCCGCCGGTTGATGATTTAAAGAAATTGAAAGAAGGCGCTATTCTCATCTGCTTTCTATGGGCACTGCAAAATGATGAAACTGTAGCATTGCTGAAATCACACAAAATCACATCGCTGGGGATGGATGCCATTCCGCGTATTTCGCGGGCCCAGAATATGGATGCACTCTCTACCATGAGCTCTATTGCCGGATATAAATCGGCAATTATCGGTGCCAATAAACTGGACCGCTATTTACCTATGATGATGACGGCCGCCGGCACCGTTGCACCTGCCAAAGTGCTGGTGCTGGGCGCGGGGGTTGGGGGACTTCAGGCTATTGCTACGGCCAAACGCCTGGGCGCGGTGGTTGAGGCTTTCGATATTCGTCCCGCCGTAAAAGAGCAGGTGGAAAGCCTGGGCGCTACCTTTGTAGAGGTCGATGAAATGGATGACGATTCAGAAACGGAGGGCGGATATGCCAAAGAGCAAAATGAAGATGAACAGGAGCGCCAGCGGCAGGTGATTCACAAGCACGCCCAAAAATCGGATATTGTCATTACCACGGCCCTCATTCCCGGCAAGCCGGCCCCGTTGCTTATCACTGAAGCAATGGTACATGATATGCATGCGGGTGCGGTGATTGTAGATCTGGCGGCCGAACAGGGCGGCAATTGCGAACTTACGGAGGCCGGTTCAACCAAAGAAGTCAACGGGGTGAAGATTGTGGGCCCCCTAAACCTGCCCAGCAGTCTGGGGCATCATGCAAGTCAGTTGTACTCCAAAAATATGCTGGCGCTGTTGAATCACCTGTTGGATGAGCAAGACCAACCGAATTTCGATTTTGAGGATGAAATTACGCTAAAAACTACCATCACGCACCAAGGCGAAATTATTAGCCCAATGCTGAAAGAATAGAACGCAGATGACGCAGATTAAACAGATTTACACAGAAGATTATTAAAAAATAATTTAATCCCGGATATTCGCTTGATCCGTTTTATCCGCGTTCCATAAACTGCAATCAGGTCATACTGAACTTGTTTCAGGATCTAACGAATCACATTCAATAATTACAGATGCTGAAATAAATTCAGCGTGACACCTTAAATATTATGTCAGGACTCATATTTAACCTCTTCATTTTCGTGCTGGCCTCCTTTGTGGGCTTTGAGCTCATCACCAAAGTGCCCCCCACGCTGCACACCCCGCTGATGTCGGGCGCTAATGCTATATCCGGGATAACCATCATCGGAGCCGTAGTGGTGGCCGGACAGGTTGACAGTGCTATTGCGCAGTGGATTGGGCTGGCCGCCATTATTTTTGCTACTATCAACGTGGTGGGCGGCTTTATGGTAACCGACCGCATGCTGGAAATGTTTAAAAAGAAAAATAAACCCCAAAAGGAGGACACCAATGAGTGAGTTCCTGCCTCCTTCCGTGCAAGCCTACCTGCCGGATATTATCCAGTTATTTTACCTGCTGGCTACCGGGGTATTTATCGTTGGTATTAGACGACTGGGCTCTCCGGCTACGGCGCGGTCCGGCAATCAGTTGGCGGCTCTGGGTATGTTTATCGGGGTGATTGTAACCCTCTTCGATCAGCACATTATTTCTTTTCAATTCATCATAATTGGCATTGTAGTGGGGAGTGCGATCGGCGTTTTTGCAGCCAAAAAAGTAGAGATGACGGCCATGCCCGAAATGGTGGCTATTTTCAACGGTTTTGGCGGCGGCGCTTCAGCGCTGGTGGCCTGGGGCGAATTTGCTCGGCAAACCCCGGAGATGTTTGGCACCCAAGATTTAATTACCATCGGGCTGAGTATTCTCATTGGCTCCATCACCTTTACCGGCAGCTTTGTTGCCTTTGGCAAACTTAAAGGATTTATCAGCGGTAACCCCGTTACCTTTCCCGGGCAAAATATTTTTAACCTGCTGCTCACGCTCGGCGCCTTGGTACTTATCGGGTGGTTTACGGTTGAGCCGACCTCGCAGCTTGCTTTCTGGCTGATCTTTGGCCTTGCCCTGCTGCTGGGTATTCTTACGGTGATGCCCATTGGCGGGGCGGACATGCCGGTGGTGATCTCACTGCTGAATTCCTACTCCGGCATCGCCGCGTCCATGGCGGGCTTTGTCATCAACAATAACTTGTTAATTATTAGCGGTGCGTTGGTGGGGGCCGCCGGCTTAATTCTCACCAACGTGATGTGCAACGCCATGAACCGGTCGCTCAGCAGTGTACTTTTTGGCGCATTTGGCGGCGGAGATTCTTCCACTGATAGCGGCGGGCCCGCGGCGGATACGGATAAAACGGTGCGCGAAACCACCCCTAATGATGTGGCGTTGCAATGTGCATACGCAGATAAAGTGATCATCACCCCGGGCTATGGATTGGCGGTAGCCCAGGCGCAGCACGTACTCAAAGAAGTGGCCGACAAGCTGGAAAAACGCGGGGTGGAAGTAAAATATGGCATTCACCCGGTAGCGGGACGCATGCCCGGACACATGAACGTGCTGCTGGCCGAGGCTGATGTGCCGTACGATCAGCTGTATGATATGGAGCAGATCAACCCCGAATTTAAATCAACCGATGTGGTGCTGATTATTGGTGCCAATGACGTGGTAAATCCGGCCGCCAAAACCCAATCGGACAGTCCTATTTACGGCATGCCCATTTTAAACGTAGATGAAGCCAAACGGACTATTATTTTTAAGCGCAGCCTCAGTCCCGGTTTCGCGGGTATTGATAATGCGCTCTTTTACGAAGAAACCAATCAGATGTTTTTTGGCGATGCAAAGGATACTTTGCAAAAATTATCACAGGCATTGAGTGAGGTGTGACAAGATTCAGGATGCAAGATTCAGGTTGTAGGATTCAGGTTGTAGGATTCAGGATGCAAGATTCAGGTTGTAGGATGGTTGTACGAAAAAATTGTGTAAGGTTTGGCTTGTAGTGTTGTCTTATCTAAAACTGCAACCAACTTTAAAATCATGAGTTATAAAAATTTAGATATCTGGAAAGATGCTCGCAAAATTGTAATCGATATTCACAAACTGTCTCTGGACTTGCCAAAGTTTGAAATGTATGAAACAGGAAGTCAGATTCGCCGATCATCGAAATCAATTCGCTCTAATATCGTCGAGGGATATGGCAGAAGGCGCTACAAACAAGATTTTATAAAATTCCTCATTTATGCACATTCTTCGGTTGATGAAACAAGAGATCATTTAGAGGTTCTTTACGAAACGAACTCTTTAAAAAATAAAGAGGTTTTCGATCAAATCAATAATGAATTGGATATATTGGGAAGAAAATTATATCAATTCATTCAATCTGTAGAAAAATCACACAAGAGTAAGAAATAAGAACTGAATTCTGAAACTTGTATCCTGCATCATGTATCCTGAGTCTCTGCATCTTTCTCGTAGCTCGTCATAGCCCATAAAAAGCAAATAGTGGCCGCGATTCCGCAAATGGTAAAGACGCTAAATAACGCTTTTGATGCCGCGTATTGTCCGGTAAAGGCATGATCTATCAGCCAGCCGGTAAGCGGTGGGCCAATACCAAACCCTACAATACTGATTACAAAAAGGTACACCGAGCCGGCCAAACCCCGCATATCATCTGTAACAAAATATTGGATCAACGCCGCAGCAAGCCCATTGTAGGATGATGATATAACATTGCCGATGCCAATTAAAAGAAAAGCCGTGGCAACCGACTCAGCGAAAAGTCCAAACCAGTAGAAGGGCAACCCACCCAAAGCTGCAATAATAGCCATCCAAAAACGGCTTGAAGGGCCCCATTTATCCGCAAAGCGATCGGCCAGCCAGCCGGAAAGGTTTACGCTCACCCCTGTTAAAAACATGAACCAACCATAAATAGGAATATAGGAGGCATCATTAAATACATCGTTGAAAACGGTACCAATAAATGCCAATAGCGTGTAGCCGAGCAGGGCCAAAAATGAAAAGCCGGCCAAATGTAATATTACCGTTTTTTTGCGAAGCATGTAGCGAAGCGCTGAAACCATTGAGCGGGCGGAATCTATACCTGATTGCTTAGAATATTTCCGTTCAGGTTCATGCAAAAAGAATCCGCCTATTGCAGCCAGCACAAAACCGGGAAGGGCAACCGCATAGAGTGCCGTGCGCCAATCGTAGGCCTGTGCTACTGAACCGCCTATCAAAAAAGACAAGCCCACGCCCACAAAAATGCCGGAAGCGTAAATGGAAAAAACGGTAGCCCGCTGGTTTGGTTTAAAATAATCAGCCAGTAAAGAATAGACGGCCGGACTGAGTGCGGACTGGCTGACGCCTACAAAAAAACGTGCCGTTACCAAAAATATGAAGGAGTAGGCAAAGCCGCTGATGAGCGTCATCAGGCTCCAGACGGTAAGCCCCACCAGAATAATGCGTTTGCGAGAGAACAGATCGGCCATGCGTCCCATAAATAACCCACAGACGGCATAGATAAGTGAAAACGCCGGCCCGTACAGTACGCCAATCTGCATGTTGCTTAATCCCAAATCTTGCCGGATGTTAGTACCAAGCACGGCGATGATTTGCCGATCAACAAAGCTGCAAATATAGATTAACGTAAGAAGACCGAGTGCAAACCAGGCGTAGTTATAACGGGTGGAGGTATTCGAATTTTGTGTAGAGATATCCATTCTTAAAATAATACCCAGATATAGTAGCTCGACATTCAGGTCGAGTATATTCTGATCGAGATGAATCTCGATCTACATTCAGTGAAGCAGAAACTACAAAAGCATTTACCGATATTCAGCTACCAAAACAATTGTATTAATGCCCTCACTTTAGCATTTTCTGCTTTGCAATAATTTTAAGTTAACCTGTAGCAATGGCTGAAAAGCAATACCCAGACCTTCACGAATTGCCGGAAAAGTCGGACGAAAAAAGAGCATACGCACAGGAAATATTGGATGCGCTCTACGAACACTATCCAAATCCGTACTGTGCGCTGGATCATCGCAACCCTTTTGAATTGCTTTGCGCTACCATTCTGAGTGCCCAATGCACCGACGTGCGCGTTAATAAAACAACCCCCGATCTTTTTGAAGCATACCCCACACCTGAACTTATGGCTGAAGCCTCGGACGAAGCCCTGCAAGAACTGGTGCGATCAACCGGATTTTACCGTAATAAGGCGAAAGCACTGAAGCAATCATCGCAGACCATTGTTGAAAAACATAATGGTGAAGTTCCTGAAGAAATGAATGATCTTCTTGAACTGTTCGGCGTAGCCCGCAAGACCGCCAACGTAGTGCTGGGAAATGCGTTTAATATTAATGTGGGCGTGGTCGTTGATACCCATGTGCGACGTCTTTCGAACCGGTTGGGCTTGACCAAGCACGAAAAAAACGTCAAGAAAATCGAAAAGGACCTGATGGCGCTTTTCCCGCGGGAAGAGTGGACGAACCTGTCGCACCTGATGATTCACCACGGACGCAATGCCTGCAAGGCGCGAATTTCGGAACCACCCGATCACCCCATTTGCGCGAAGTATGGGAAGGCCTGTAAGTGTAGAGAAATGAGGAAGAATTAAGTATAAGGGGAATAAAGGTATAGAGGCATAAGGTATATGGGGCCGAAAAATTGATTGGAAACCTTATACCTCTATACCCTTATATCCCCAAAATAAATATAACTTAAAATGAGTAACTCAGATCTATTTAATTCGAAAATCAAGCCCATCCCTCGCATCCGTCCTGATCTGGACCTCATTCCGGTGCAAAATAATGGCGATTCATATCTCTATTTTCACGATATGCGCGGTTATGCAACCGCTGATTTTGCCCTCGAATATGGGGCGCAACAAATCCTGTCTCTGTTTGACGGGCGCAAAAGCGTCAACGATTTAGAATCCCGTTTAGGCCAAAATGTGGGCGCAAATCAACTGCTGGAATACGTACAGTTTTTGGATGAACACCGGGTGCTTTATTCGCCCCGCTTTAAATCTTTTGCGGAACAATACGAACAGCAGTACGAAGCATCGGCCGTCCATCAATCTGTAACGGCCGGTCAATCCTACCCCGCGGATCCGGAAAAATTACAGCTTTTTTTAGATGATGCCTTTGAAAAACATGGCCAAAACGATCAAGCATTTTCGGCAAAGCTTGATAACAACATTGAGAGGTCTTCTCCCGAAGGGATTCCTTTGGAAGACTCATTCGTCATACCTCCTCATTGCGCTCAGACTGACGCCATATTGATCCGCCAGCCGGCAGAGAAGCGAAGTCGAAATATGAGTAGTCAAATAAAGGCGCTATACGCTCCCCATATCGATCCGCGCGTGGGTATGGAAACGTATGTAAAATCATTCCAGCTATTA
>Ga0306901_1000368_pt1 | contig 20513 bp, 23 predicted proteins | sample AntRauMFilla3767_FD_190431 | JGI IMG/M metagenome (GOLD analysis project Ga0306901, IMG submission 190431) | Saline lake microbial communities from Rauer Islands, Antarctica - Metagenome Filla 3 #767 (v2) (version 2) | ecosystem: Environmental > Aquatic > Non-marine Saline and Alkaline > Saline ... | reverse complement strand
TCGTCAAGGCGGTTGACGAGAAAGTTAAGAAGCTGGTCCTCGTGGATCTCACCGTCTGCTTGTTTGGTTTTAGACACACCTTCAGCAAGCAGACGTTCTAACTAAGCGGCTTTGTGAAGTACTGATGATAGCATTCGCTCTCGTGTCTACGAGCAGTGTCACTTTCAATTGCTGAATCGTCAGCTTCGTTCGCTTCGTGTAGTGTTTCGAGGCGTGACTCCGGTCGAAGCCGGAAGCGTCGATTCCGACGACACCGTTAGTTGGGAGAAGTGTAACCGAAAGGTTGAGCAGAACACGCCAGACGGCCATATCGAGCCGGTTAAACGCTTTACACAAGGTTGAGGAGAACACGCCAGACGGCCATATCGAGCCGGTTAAACGCTTTACACAAGGTTGAGGGTGACGGGAGTTCGTCCAAATCGATAGCTTTCCGAATGCGGGGCATCTCGATGAGTTCGTCGAGGAGTGTCCGGTACGTCGTGTTCTTCCGCACTTTGAGACAGAGCAAGACGATGTGCTGGTGGAGTGTGTACCGGCGTTTGGAGAACTTCGATGAGTAGCGAGTGACAGCTCGGCGTGCCAAGTGGATCGCTTGCTCAACGAACCGGAGCAACCGCGATTTCGGGAGGGCTTCCATCCGGTCAGACTACCGGTCGTACCTGTAACTTCCTGAGGATTTCAACAGAGCCATGCAGAAAGCTATCGGGCCCAATCTACAATCTTTGGTTCAACAAGACTGGCACCGGGTGGCCCTTCAAACGGCAAGTCGAATTGGGTGTACGACTCGGCACCGAGATCACTATCCGACGGCTCGTGTTGCGGCTGACGACAGGACTGGCACGCCCATACTGAGCGCCCACAATGAGGTTTCTCCGCAATCCCGTCGTGTCCCACAAATTTGTGCCCGGTAACCGATCCACACTCGACACAGTACAGTTTCTCACCGATATTGGCCGGATCCGGCGTCGACTCGTATCGCTGTACGATTCCAGGGATGACCCAGTATTGTTCGTCAGCTTCCCTAATCTCACGCTCGAGTGCATCAAGAGCATCGTGCCCAATCACCGGCTGTCCATCCTCGCGATAGATCTGTGGGTCCCCGTCATCCGCCCAGTCCGTCTGGTTGACTGCAGTCTCGAAGAGTGCCTGTCCAGCTGGCTCGTCGACGGGCACTTCTGCGGGGAGATCGAGCCAGCCTGCTGTGAGATGCGACGCCGGCGCCGTCTCGAAATCAGCACGAAGCTTGACATCACCGTGGGAGACGTCGGAGCCCGTTACGATGTGGTCGCTAACGCTGAACGCCGAGGCACCCAGCGCCCTGGCGTGGTACGTACTGATACCCGGTACGACCGCGATGACGACCCGGCCAAACGACCACTCCTCGACAGTGCTCTCGCCACCGACCGATGACTCGCTAATTTGCTCTGTCGCACAGTGGGGGCACTGCACTTGGTCGTTGGGAATAGACCGCCAGCACGTCGCACAGGTACTCCCACTACCGGCTGATTCCTCCGTCGGATAATTCCCTGGCAACGACTCCTCGCCATCACCGGCGTCTGTAGCCCGCGGGTCAGAGCGAGCGGCCTCACGGATATCTGCAGGGTCGAATTCAAGATTCCGGTCGGTCACACATATGTGTGTATTCGTGATACGCGATAAACCTCCGGACAGGAGGGTGTCGAAAAAGGGTGCGTGCGCTTTGGCAACCGAACCTCAGTTACGTGTCGATATCGACGACTCTGTCTGTCTCAGAGTAGATCGTTCTTTTTCGAAATAGGACTTTGAAGTAGTATAAGCACTCACCAACCTACTATATTCCCTCAGATTTTGTGTATTTATATGGACGATCGAGCCCCTCCAAGAGAATTTGCGGACATCAATGAAGCGGTCGGAGACGACTGGGAGGCTGAAACGACGCCCTATGAGCGCATCCGTCATGTCATTGCGCATTCGTATAGCCCAGTCTCGGCTGATACAGTTGCTGAAGACGCACGAACTGCTCCAAAAACTGCTCGCAAACATCTGAACACACTCGCAAAGGAGGGATTCGTCGAAACAGAGACTGGTGAGCATGGCGGGACACTGTATCGCCGCTCCTCCGAGTCGCTGGTCGTCGAGCAAGTTGCGGACATCCTTGAGCAAGTCTCGACTGACGAGCTAGTCGCGCGAATCCAGGAGATGCGCGAGGAACTCTCGGAGTATCAGTCCAAATTCGGCGTCGAGTCACCGGAAGAACTGACCGTCGATCAGACGAATCAGGCACTTGCTGCGTCTGAATCCACACCGGACGAACCCGATCCGGAAACAATTCGTGAGTGGAAGACGCTCCGGCGAAACCTCGCATTCGCGAACGCGGCCCTCTCGATCGGAAATGCAGAGCAATTCGTCGACGGAAATCGCCGCTCGACTAACGATAGCGTTCCCGCTTGAGAGAAGCCGGACTCATCTCGACAAACAGAGGATCATACTCTTCGAGGGGCAATTGATCGTCCAGCACTGCTCACAATTCGCGATATCATCGAAAAGATGGAACCGCTTGCAACAGCCTGTCTCGATGACTATCTCAAACCACCAGTACTCGAAGTTACCCTCGACGAAGGGCTCTGTGACGCCGAAGGGATTCGGATCGACGTCCAGTGGACGACGCAAGCTGATTATAGAGGAGGGAGTTAGCTGAGTGTTGCAAAATAGCGAAGTTATTTATATATTAGTTCGTTATTTTGCAACAGTATGCTCACAGAAGGCGAGGTTCGCGCTCTCACTGCCCTCCACGGTGAGCAGACCGTCTCTGAGCTCGCGACGAATCTCGATCGAAGTCTCAGCTACACCTCAGAACTCGTCGACCGGCTCGAAACGACCCGGCTCGTCGAGACACGTCGACAAGGGAAAACAAAGCAGATTCGGCTGTCAGACGCAAAGGCACTCGAGTTACTCGCCGCTCTCACCCAGCAGTATGCACACATCGACTGGCCAGAGCTGTTGTCAGGGGCTACCCTCCGTGTTTGCTACTACCTCGATACCCCACGGACCGTGACCGATCTCGCACGCCACGCCGACATCCACAGAAGTACCGTCCACCGTGCGCTTTCCCCACTTCAGCATCGTGGAATCGTCTACCAAACTGACAACGGAGCGTACGCACTGAACGACGGCTTTGAACAGCTGAGTGCATTTGCTCGTGAGCTTGCCCATCACATCCATCGCCAGACTGTCGAGGCACAGACCGACACATACACCATTCTGTGGGAATCCCTCAACGAGTTCCTTGTTCAGACGACGACTGAGATCACCGAGGAGCACTTCATTCCGACAGGGCCAGACCAATTCCAGCGATATGACCTCCCGCTGTTGGCACGTGACCGCCGATACTACCTCTATTCGGAGACGATGAGTGAGCTCTCACCGGAATTGTTGTGCTGCCACATGCTCGTAATAGATTCGGGCCCACGGGCTCAGTCATACTGCCTGCTCCTGCTCAGTCACGTCGACATCGACCGCGACGAACTCCGGGATCAAGCCACCAAGTACGGCGTCGACGACGTCGTCGATGATCTCTGCAAATATCTCGACACCAGTGGTGACCAGCGGACATCTCGACTTCCTGAGTGGGAGGACTTCCAGGAACTGGCTGAAGAGTACGAGGTGACGCCATGAGAGCGCGCTTCGATAGTTCATACATTCGCTCAGAACTCGAGCGCATCGGCCAGCAGTTGGACAACCCACTTACCGTCTTCTTGATTGGCGGAGGGTCGATGGCATTTCGCGGCCTCAAAGAGACGACCAAGGATATCGACCTTATCGTCTCCTCCGGTGACGATCTGAGTCAGTTACAAGCAGTGCTGCTTGAGATAGGATACGATATCGTCCAGGAGCCGGACGAAGAGTACGAAGAACTTGGTGCTCAGCGCATCCTCGAGAACGAGGATGGGTGTCGCATCGATATCTTCAATCGGCAGGTGATCGGCAAGCTGATGCTTTCTCCAAGCATTCGTGAGCGGAGCGAACAGTATCTCGACCCGGGAAATCTCGTAGTTAGGCTCGTGAGTCCAGAAGACATCTTCCTGTTCAAAGCGGTCGCCGGTCGGGTGGACGACATCGAGGATATGTTTTCATTGATGCAGACCGGCCTCGAATTCGACATCGTCGAAGCAGAGCTCGAGACACAGGTCGAACTGTTGGAGCAAGAACTGTTCGTGACGTATGTGAACGAAGCATTGGCTGATCTCACCGAGGAACACAACGTGACGACACCATTGCACGGTCCCGTTGCGGAGATAACCGAGCGCGTCTACGAGGAACTCGAAGTACTGCACGCTCTCAACGAGCCGAAGTCGGTGGCCGACTTACAACAGGAACTGGACTGGCCTGCAGCAGACGTACGAGAGATTGTGAAACGTCTGGAAGGGAAAGACGCCGTCGCGGTGACCAATGGGCGCGTAGAACGCCGCTCAACGATGATCTGACCGCGAGGCGAAAAAAGTGAGGCCGTGCTACGATGTGTGAAAGTCTAACACCTCAGTTAAAATCCTTAGACCGTGATAGTTACCGCTGGTCGTTCCTCCTTGGCTGGATGTTCCGGCATCGGTCGCTATACTCGGCTTCGTACTTCTCCAAGAGGTACTCGAACTCAGCGGCCGCTTCTTCGGCAGTCGCGCCCTTTCCCTTGATTGTGACCGTGTCTTCATCGCGAGTTTCTGTCCCCCGTTTGAGGCGGGCTTCGATACTCGCACCGATGTCGGTTCGTTCGATTCGTTCTGACTCGGGTGTCTCTTCACTCATGATTTGTCTCGGGACACAGCAGTGCGCCCCGCACCCGCCTGGGGCACGGAAAACCAACGTCAGTTACTCGGGGTCGTACCGCTCGGCTACGAGGCTTCGATATTGGTCGCGATGTTGCTGGGCGACAGGGTCACCCGCATCGGCCGGCTTCGCGATGATACTGGCGAGTTCAGCGGTCGGCTTCCAGCCATCGGCCCCGTAATCGGCGTCCCACTCTTGAACTATTGCGCGGCTGCCACATATCGTTGCGTATAGTACTCGACACGCAGCCCGTTCGCGATTTGGAAGCCCGGTCGGCTTCCCGGTGCGGCTGTCCACATCATATTCGAGCAACACCCCGAGTCGAACCTGGATTCCATAGAAGGCCACCTCGTCGCCCTCAGTGGATTCCTGCCGTCCGTTTGCCGCCCATGACTCGGGCATTGCTCGATTCGCGCTCTCGTCCTTCCAGCGCCATTCGGAGTCGGTTCCAGAACCGGACTGGGCTGTATGGCTTCTGCTCATTGGATTCTCTCACCCACCAGAGAAGGCAGAAAATCGTACGGGCGGAGCTATTGTGATGACTTCCTCGTTGTCTAAGAGTGAGATCTGGATTCCTCTGTCTGCTCGTACCAACCTTCACTTGGCGTTTGTTTTGAAGAGGAGCTATCGTCGACTTACGACTGAACAGAAACTGGAGTTGCAGACACGCGCTAGGAGTCAACCGCAATCAGCACCGAAGTGAGGATAACACATCAACCCCCAATTCACAAATCTGAGTTACTCGATTTCTCGTCAAGATCCTCACGAGCACTCTCATTGATTCGCAAAGCGATTTCTGAAACATCTGCTTCGGTGAGTCTGTTTTCACTGGTTAGCTCTTCCATCAGCTCGAAGAGACGGATCTTCTCCTGAATCGCCTGTCGGGTAACCTCACTCCAATTAATCTCTGGATGGCGCTCCATGCGCTCCTTGAGTGAGTCGTCGATGTTGACAGTAATCGTTGGCATACACGATGCTATGTGTGCAGAGATTACCGTGTGTTTCGGTGCAATCGGCGTTGGAACATCCTCCCGGCTGACGGGATAATACTTAGAACGGTCCGGTCTATCCCTCAGTGCATACCATCGCACATTTACAGTGGGTCTCTATCCCTGAAGACGGTGAATAGACATGTTCTTTGAGAACTAGTGTAGAAAAGTCGCTTCCTTAACCACTCAGCATACATAGATTATAAATCACCGGCTCGAGACAGACGCCAGTTCAAAGCAATCCGAAACCACCATTGAACCGTCACCGGCGGCACATACACTAAATTGGTCCAACAGTAATATTCGAAAACTATGATTGAGAAGGTCCAGCTGCTCAATAAAAGCCAAGTTCAGAGGGAGGGATATGTCCGAAATAAGAGCTCATCATTCAGCATATTCGAAGTCTTCGTCCAGCTCGGCTTCTGAGTAGTGACGTGGAATTTGGCGTTCACCGAGGAGCTCTTGGAATTCCTGCGTGGATAACTCCGCTAAAGTACGCGCTTTCCCGAACGAGAGAACATCACGGGCGTACAGCGAAACAGCTAATTCTTCTTTTATCATTTGCGGTCGTTCGGCTTCAGGAATGCGGAGCGCCTCATACACTTCCTCGTCAATTTCGATAGTAACCATAGTTGTCTGTAGAATAATCCGATTCTTGAGTGTTTGGCTGCGCTTTGTCTGGAAGCAGGTCGTCGTTTCGGCTGTCGCGCTATCGAGAGAACACTTACCGGTCACGCACTGGTCGTCAAAGAATCGTCCAGATATGAGATCGTCGCCGAAATGACTTGATCGGTGAACGCTGCTGTAACCGATCCCTGGGTGCCGACGATGTGGATGTCGTCTTTCAGCGTCGCAATCGTCCAAGGTAGAACGTAGCTCTGCTGGTTGGGCTCGCCACGGACCCACGCATCACTGGGAACGGCGAGACTTCCAGAATGGTGAGACTGTGTGGTGAACGCAACAGCGATAGTTTCCTGATCCGGATACGGGAGTCGGTCATCTGAGACAACAAGCCACGGGCGTGGGTTTCCGCTATCCGATTTGAATGGGTCAGGTGCCCACACAACCGTCTCTCGGTTTACCATCTAAATTATGCTCCACTATCATCGTCAATCGGATCGACAGCTGTGTCCATCCATGCCTCAACATCGTCGTCGGAGAATCCTCCGTCAATCTCATCAGCCGTTGTCGCACCATGGAGCCCAGCCGAGATGACTGCGTGTTCGGCATCTGCAATAGTCCAGAAGTGGTCGCGGTGCTCAACCAAGCCGTGCTGTTCAAGTCGTTGAAGCGTCGGTCCGACACTTCCTTCGGGGACCTCAACGGCAGCGACTATTTCGCGTTGGCGAAACGCCCGGTCAGCGTTTTCAAGCAGGAATCGATACACTGTCCCTTGGGTCGTATCCACCGAGAGGTCAGGAAGTGCCTGTCCGTCCTCATCGATCGATCGAAATTCGTCTTTTGAGATTGGCATCTTGTATATTGGTTTGTATTAGAACTTATTGAGTCTTATTGCATTGAGACCGTCTGTGTTCATTGGCCCGTCATATGAGGCGACTGAGCTTACCGATGAGAGGAGTGCGATCTATTCTGCATCGGGAAGTTTGCCGTCCGGGCGGGGGACCAGCCCACTGTGAATCTCGATATCGACTCGTCGGCGGTGCTTACAGTATTCGGCTATATCCGGACAGCTACACGTCTCAGCCAAGACATCCACCTCGTACACACTATTTGACGCTGAATACACCTCGTAGCGGCCGGGCTTTGCCAGAAACGAGACATCGATGTCTTCGCGTTTGGCCCGCTCAGTCCGAGGGTCGTCCTCGTTGTGGACCGCAAAGGGATCGCGCTGCGGGTCGGTCACCGTATCGTCGGTGAAGCGTAACTTCGCGACCCCACCGTCGGTCGCAGTCCGCCGGACTTCACCCTCGACGTGTGCGCCGAAATCATCGTCGAGGTCCTGCTCGGGAACCCAGCTGGGAATCGGGCGCCGGCCTGTCGCGAACGCAACTCGGCGTCGATGTTTGCAGGTCACGTCCCTGTACTGATCGTCTGGGCACTCACAGGCCCTCGACCGGGCGTCGACGAGATACGTCGACCCGGAACTCGACACAACCAGGTACAGACCCGGTGCGTCACGAACCCGTCCAATATCGTCAAGGACAGTCATAACCTCAGTCAGAGCAGCCCCAGTGCGGTCAGGGAGGTCGGAAAGCTCGCGGTTCGGTGCCGTCGCTGATGGGTTCTGTGTTGCCATAGTAGCGGACGAGACGCACTCTCTGGTACGCCTCTCACCCGCCAGAGGTTCAGAAAACCAGAAGCGTCGTGACTCTCGAAGGCCACGAGAGAGGCTTGCTGGCTCGTGAGCAACTCTGGTGACACTGATTGGTATTCTTCTCCGCTCTCTTTCGGTCGCTGGGTGTCAGTCTCGGTCTTCGTCTGCTGGTACGTCTCGGTGACAGATGCACGAAGTTCCTCGACGGCATCGTCATCGAGTTCTCGGATCGCCCCGCCCACCGGAGAAAAGGAGGTCTGCCACGCCCGCTAACATTCCAGCGTGAGCGAGTCTCCTTGGACGATGTAGGCGTCAAGAATCATGAAACAGCAGTTCGGGGCCGCCATCTTCGCACATATCGGATCCTTGTCTTGTCCGAGGAACACGGCGTCGGGCCAGCGCTGAGCAGCAGTCAGGAGCAGTTGACCACTGCCATTAGCAGGCACATCCTTTCCATTATACATAGGATTAAATATGATTAAAGCAATCTGAACACACTCAACCACAAGCGACACACCACACACGAAAGCGTGGCTGTCACTCAAGGAGGGGGGACTCATGACCGGACACACTCACACGACACCGACTGACAGCGGACAGCCAATTTCCAAGCGACCACGGGACACAGTGGCCACCCGTTCACGAGCGATTGCACTCCCCTTTGGTGGGGCATGAAGTCAGTACTACGGTGTGTCATAGTTCTTGTAATGCTGGCCGTTGTCGTCCTCGGGCCGGCGACATCCACGGTTGCCTCGGTATCCACGGCCACTCCGTCAACAGCTGGGGCAGAACTCGCCGTGGTCGATACGACCGTCACGGACCACGCGGCACTCGCGCATGCCGCCCGCGAGGCCGGCATGGACGTGGTGAACGTCTCCAGTGCCGCGGAGCTGACGGCGGCCCTATCCGAGCGCTCGAATCTGACGGCCGTGCACGTCCTGTCACATGGGACTGTCGGGACCGTCTACCTCGGCAACGATACGATTCGGACGGAAACACTTGACCAGTACAGCAATCTGACGGCGGCACTCGACGGGAGTCTAGCTCCCGATGGCGACATACTGCTGTACGGCTGTTTAGTCGCGCGTAACGGCACCGGACAGACGTTTGTCGGGGCCATGGCGGAGGGGACCGGCGCCGACGTGGCCGCGTCCGACGATATGACTGGGAACGCTGCGCTTGGTGGTGATTGGACCCTTGAGTATGCTGTAGGCACGGCTGGTGGGGCCCTCGACTCCGTCGATGTTGGAGCTTTCACGGCCGCCGAAATGAACGACTACGGTGGCATTCTAGCACCGTCTTTCACTTCGTCGAACGATGGCGGCGACAATCCGCTGAGTGGTATTGAGGATCCTGATGGCGGAGTCATCACGGGCGATTTCGACACGGACGGTGATGTCGACGTCCTGGGCTACGACAACAGCTACTCCACGTACACGTTCTACGAGAACGACGGCAGCGGCACGTTCACGGCCGTCACGGGCACATCGAATCCGTTCGACGGCATCGCCGCTACGGATATATTCTACAATTCTAACCACGTCTACACCGGCGATTTCGACAACGACGGAGACCTCGACATCTGGGATTACGAAGGGTCGGGCGCAGGTGACGGAACGTCGATATACCTCGAAAACACCGACGGATCAACCTACACGAGCAGCTTGAGTGGGGGGAATAATCCATTGAGCGGTGTTCCGGATCCCGCTGATGGAGTCACCGTCGGGGACTTTGACACCGACGGCGACATCGACATCCTAGGATTTGACGACAACAGCTACTCCACGTACACGTTCTACGAGAACGACGGCAGCGGCACGTTCACGGCCGTCACGGGCACATCGAATCCGTTCGACGGCATCGCTGCTACGGATATATTCAATAACCCTGCCAACGTCTACACTGCCGACTTCGACAACGATGGTGACCTCGACATCTGGGATTACGAAGGGTCGGCCGCAGGTGACGGAACGTCGACATACCTCGAAAACACCGACGGGTCAACCTACACCAGCAGCTTGAGTGGGGGGAATAATCCATTGAACGGTGTTCCGGATCCCGCTGATGGAATCACCGTCGGGGACTTTGACACCGACGGCGATATCGATGTTCTGGGCTACGACGACGGGAACTACAACTCGTACACGTTCTACGAGAACGACGGTAGCGGCACGTTCACCGCCACGACGGGCGGATCGAATCCGTTCGACGGCATCGCCGCTACGGATATATTCGATAACCCTGCCAACGTCTACACTGCCGACTTCGACAACGACGGAGACCTCGACATCTGGGATTACGTAGGGTCGGCCGCAGGTGACGGAACGTCGATATACCTCGAGCAGCTGGACTCGCCGCCGACCATTATATCGAGTACGCCGACCGACGGGGCCACTGGGGTATCCGTGGGTGACAATGTAGTAATCACGTTCGACGAAAGCGTCCAACTCGGCAGCGGCAGCATCGAACTGCGACAGGCGAGTGACGACATGGCGGTCGTTTCGGTGACTCTTTCGAGCGGCAGTGTGGCCGGCGGGGACGGAAGCGTCTCGCTGTCGACCACGAACACGGCAGACGACACGCTCACCATCGACCCGGAGTCGAACCTGCCCGGCTCGACGGACCTCTATGTTCATGTAGACCCTACGGCGCTATCAGACACAGCTGACGGGGCGTCCGCGCTGAGTCTGGACGACACGCCGAGCACGCTGAACTTCGAAACCGGCACCGCAAACAACCAGCCCACCGTCGACCTCGATGGCGACGCCACACCCGGCAACGGCGTGACCACGGCCTTCGACGAGGCCACTCATCAGGGCACGAGCGCCGCTGACGGGGTCCGCGTCGCGCCGACCGCCGTCTTCGACGACAGCGATGGTACTGTCGACCAAATCTCGCTGACGCTCGACAACGCACAGGGTGACAGCGGCGAACAGCTGTCATTGGGCGCGGGTGACTTACGGGGCGCTGTCACCGGCGCGGGGTCCGGAACCACGCTGACCCTCGTCCGCAACGGTGCGAGCGAAACCGACCTTCGTGACACGCTCCGGAACGTCCGCTACCAGAACGGCGACGACGACCCGACGACTGGGACGGACCGAACGATATCGGTCGACGTGACTGACGATGCAGGGGCGACTGCTACGGACGCCGACACGGCAACGATAACGGTCAGCGGGACGAACGACGCCCCAACGCTCTCGGCCACCGGGAACGACCCGACCTTCACCGAGGATGGTGCCGCCGTCAGCCTCTACAGCAGTACCAGCGCCGATGCGGTGGAGTCGGGCCAGAACATACGGCGGTTCGACTTCACGGTCACGAACGTCGCGGATGGTAACGACGAGGTCATCAATCTGGACGGCTCGACCATCACGCTCACCGACGGCAGCAGCGGTACCACCACCGACAACTCGATGGACTACGCGGTGTCGCTGTCGGACACCACGGCCACCGTCACAGTCACTGGGTTCTCCGTGTCGACGGCCACCTTCGAGAGTCGTATCAACGGGATATCATACAAGCACAACAACGACGACCCGACCACGGGTAGCGATCGTGTCGTAACCCTGACCGCGCTCACCGACGACGGCGGGACCGGAAACGGCGGCAACGACGACACCGCGCTCTCGATTGCCTCGACGGTCACCGTAGAGGCGGTCAACGACGCCCCGTCAATTACCATCGGCAGCGACCAGTCGATCGGTGCCACGACCACCGAACAGAGTGTCACCGACTTCGCCACCGGGTTCGACCCCATTGAGGCCGGCCAGTCCATCAGCAACTTCGACGTGACGAACGACAACAACGGGCTGTTCACCGCACAACCCGACATTAGCAACAGCGGTGACCTCACCTACACACCGGCGAACGGCGTGTCGGACACAGCGACTGTCAGTGTGCAAGTCGTTGACGACGGCGGTACCGCAAACGGCGGTGACGATACAGCCACGATACAGACCTTTGCCATCACCGTCGACAACATGGCCCCGGGCTTCAGCAGCAGTGCTACGGCTGCCATCGACGAGGGGACGACCGGCACCGTCCTCGACGTTGAGGCCGGCGACGACGGCACGACCAGTCCGGATACAAACGTCGATTACACGCTCGGCGGCCCCGACGCCGCGCCGTTCAGTATCGACAGCAACGGTCAGCTAACGCTCGACAGCCCACAGGACTTCGAAAGTCCGAGTGATGAGGACGGTAATGGCGACTACGACCTGACGGTCACCGCGATAGACGACGCGGGCAACACCAACCAGCAGACAGTGACCGTCTCGATAGGCGACGTGAACGAAGCGCCCGGTCAGCCTAGCGATAGCGATGGGGCGGTTGACGCGGTCGCAGAGGGAGCCACCAACGGCGCGACGGTCGGCATCGACGCCGATACGACCGACCCCGAAGGTGACATGATAACTTGGTCGCTGATTGACGACGCCGGTGGCCGCTTCCAGGTCGATACGTCAGGCGTAGTCACGGTTGCCGACACGAGCCAGCTCGACTTCGAGACCACGACAAGTCACGACATCACGATACAGGCCGGTGACGGCTCGTTGTCGACCACGAGAGATTTCAGCATCACCGTCACCGACAGCGACGAAAGCCCGACGTTCACCTCTGGTACCTCCGCCAGCGTCGCTGAGACGGCGACCGACGGAACAACTGTCTCCGATGTAAACGCCAACGTTGGGGGCAGCGACGACGAGGGCGTCAGTTATCGGTTCACGAATGGGAACGGTGACGGTGCCTACGCCATCGACGCGACGGGGCAGATAACCGTCAGCGACGCCAGCGCAATCGATTACGAGAGTTCCACGGAGCGAACCGTGACCGTCGAGGCTAGCGAGGGTGCTCAGAGCACGACGCAGGATATCACGATCACGGTAACCGACGCCGACGAGAGCCCAGCCTTCACATCGGGCATGTCGGACACCATCGCTGAGGACGCAGCCGACGGTGACCTAGTTCACGACGTCGACGCCGACGTGGGTGGCGACAGTGACGAGGCCGTGAGCTACACGATTACTGATGGCAACGGCGCCGGCGCGTTCACCATCGACGGCAGTACCGGCCAAATCGACGTGGCCGACAAGAGCCAGTTCGACCACGAAGGGACGAACAGTTTCTCGCTGACCGTCGCAGCCAGCGAAGGCACGGCGACAACCACCCAGACCATTTTGATTGTCGTAGCAGATGTCGACGAGACGCCGACGTTCACCTCGGGTACCTCGGCCAGCGTCGCCGAGACGGCGACCGACGGGACGGCCATCACCGACGTAAACGCGAACGTCGGGGGAGCCACGGATGCAGGTGTCGGCTACGCCCTCACGAGCGGTAACAGCGACACCGCCTACGCAATCGACGATTCGGGGCAAATCACCGTCGACGACGCCAGCGCGATCGACTACGAGCAGTCGACGGAACGAACTGTCACCGTCGAGGCCAGCGAGGGTGCCCAGAGCGCGACACAGGACATCACGATCATCGTCACGGATGTCGACGAAAGCCCGACGTTCACCTCGGACACGTCAGATGCCATCGCCGAGGACGCGGTCAACGGCGACCCGGTCCACGATGTGAACGCCAACGTGGGCGGAGCCAGCGACGAAGCCGTCTCTTACACGATCACGGCGGGCAACGGTGCCGGCGCGTTCACCATCGACGGCAGCACCGGTCGAATTGATGTGGCCGACAGCACTCAGTTCAACTACGAGGGGAGGAACAGTTTCTCGCTGACCATCGAAGCGAGTGAGGGGACCGCCACGAATACCCGGACGGTCTCGATATCCGTCACGGACGTCAACGACGCCCCGACCGATATCGGCCTCTCCAGTGCCGCTGTCGCCCAGTCCGGCGGGTCGAACGTCGTCGTCGGCACGCTCTCAATAACTGATGAAGACGATACCACGGCCACGTACAGCCTCGTCAGCGGCGCGGGTGACGACAACAACTCGGCGTTCACTATCGCTAACGGCGACCTCGTCGCCACCGACGCGGCCAATCTCGGTGAAGACGATTATGACGTTCGCATCGAAGCTGACGACGGCAGCGGCGGCACGGTCGAAGAAGCGTTCACGGTCGCTGTTACCGACGATGTCTCCCCGACGGTCGTCGCCAGCACGCCGTCGGATGACGCCACCGATGTCGACGACGACACCAATATCACCGTCACGTTCAGCGAGCTAGTCGCATTCGATAGCGGGACCCTCACGCTCCGCAAGGCGGATAGCGAGGGGAACTTCACCGACACCGAGACGTTCGACGTTGAAAGTGACACCGGCAGTTCCGACGGTAACGTCTCGGTCAGCGGGACGACGGTGACAGTCAATCCGACCGGCGACCTGTCGCGACGCACGACCTACGCCGTTCGAATCGACGCTGGCGCGCTCGTCGATACCGCCGCGACACCGAACGACTTCGGGGGTATCGCCGACGACGAGACACTGAACTTCACCATTGAGGCACCGCGCTCGCGCGGTGGCGGCGGTGGTGGTGGCGGTGGTGACGACTCCCCGACCGAGACAAGCGAGTCGAGCGAGCCGACGGTCCTCCTGGACTCGACTAGCGAGAGTGATCGCGAGCGGTCGAACGTCACCGTCTCGGACGCCGAAGCAGGGACACCCGTGACCATCACGTTCGAAGTGGCGGACGACACCACCAACGAGACCGAGTCCGAGAGCCGAAACGGGGCCGGTCGGAACGTCTCGCTCTCACAGCTCGTTATCAACACGACGACCGGTGGCGACTTCACGCTGAACGTCACGACTTCGGAAACGCGGATACCCGGAACGGGCACAGAAACCGAGGCAGAGGGTCCCCCGAGGTCTCAAAACGTACTGGATGGCCTCGGCGGCGACGAACGGGCGTTCGCGTTGGGGACCGGTGCGCGCTCGGTAGGCACTGTCATCGTTGACCACAGCGTCGCTGACGAGGATATAGACGACGTGACTTTTACCTTCCAGGTGCGCAAGACGTACTTCGAATCGCTCGGCGTGACGGTAGACTCGATCGCGCTCTACCGCGACGAATCGACGCGCTGGAACCGGCTGTCGACCACGCTGGTCGAGGAGACGGAGACGCAGTACGTCTTCAGCGCGACATCGCCGGGCCTGTCGACGTTCCGGATAGGGTCGTCGGTGCCGCTGTTTGAGGTGACCGATGCTCGTGTAAGCCAGTCTCACATCGAACCCGGAGCGGCAGTCGACGTGACCGTGACCGTCGCCAACCGTGGCGGTGCAAATGGAACCTACGACGCCGTGCTCCGGGCGAACGGGGATGCAGTCGCGACGAACGCCGTAGATGTCCCTGCTGGGAGTGAGCGGACCGTGACAATCACTTCCGCGTTCGCCACCGACGGCGACTACGTGTTCACAATCGGGAACACATCAGCTGGTACCGTCTCGGTCATCACTCCACAGGTCAGCGAGTCCCCGACCGAGTCGCCAACCGAGTCCCTGACCGGGACACCGGCCGATGGCCCTGCTGGCTTCCCACTTAGTGTGATACTGCTACTCGTCGCCATTGCGGTCTTTGTCGGTGGGACTCTCGTGTGGTCTCGTCGATAGGGAGAACCAGCGCCACGGCGAGGCTCCCTCTGGCCGGTCGGTCATGTATCTGTGAGCGAGTTCTAGCCCCTCGTAGAGGGACTCGCATGTTCCGACGGGCTTGGTTGCCCGTTCGAGTCGCCACCTGTCTTCGTCGGCTTTGAGGAGGAGTGTGCATCGCGTATCCGGGATGTACCACCCGATCGTGTTGGCACCGGCCGCTAGCAGTTCCCAGTCGCCGGTGGCGGCCTCCTTTGCTGCTGCCTCCTTGTCGATCTGCGCATCTGAGCGAGGGCCGCCGGCGCCGAAATCCCCCAATTTCGCTGTTTCGCTGGTCATCGTGACACCCCCCGTTTCCATTGTTCTATCTCGGCAAGAATCGCGTCGACGATGGTCCCAACCCGGTCGACCAGCGGGAGCTGGTCGTCGACGTCGACGGTGAGTTGTGTCCGGAGTGCAAGCACGTCCGGCGTCGACAGCCACGGTAAACGGTCGGCTACAGCGGTGAGAACGACAGCCGGTAGGTCAGTGTCAAGCGGTCGTTGCTCGCGAACAGCAGATGTGATTGGGGCGATGAGCTCCCGACGGGACTGGAGCGTGTTACCGATCCGATTCAGCTCGTGTTGGAAGGTGTTCTGTGACATCCTCTCGGCCGTCAGAGGAACACAAAATTGCGTCTTAACCAACAGTAGAACAATAATGTCGGAGAGTGTTGGTTAAAGATACGAAGCCCACCGTCTCGGAAGAACAGGCCATGCACCAATCCTTCTGAGCGTGCAAGCGAATCTGCTTCGTGGCAAACCTCATTTCCTCGGCGTTCTCGAACACGACAAGCCTCGTCTGCCTTGCCTACTCAGACCGAGACAGAGAGGGCGATTTGGCACGAAGCAAGTCACTTGTTTGCGGTTGCTGACGGGGAGTCAGAACTCAAATTGATGGGCAGGAGCGTCTACTGTAGAAAGTTTGTCGCCGATACAGATACTAGACCTCCATAGTTTCCGGAGCTTTTGCCGCTTCAGACTCACGGGTATAAACCATTCTCAGGTCCGCACCTCCCCAGTTAACGCTCGCTGTAGGGACCACCCTCGAATACCTCGCCGGATTTCTGAGCTTGGCGGTGCACGGTAGCGATATCATCAGTGTAGCCGTCTAGTTTCGATTCTTCTGTCGACTGTTGCTGGTCGGTGCTCATACTGAAACCCTCACCCGGATGGGTAACACAAAATTAGCTGGCGGCTCACCAGGAGTGCCCGGCGACCGGCGTCAGTCCTTCTCGATACTCGATACGGTCGCGTTCGTGCTTGGAACGATACGCGAGCGTCTGGCCGTTCTTGTACTCGACGACGATTGCATCCTCGAGGTCGCGCCCGTTTGCATGATGACCATCGACGGCGAACACGGGGTCCATCGGTTCCGCTGTTAGTGGATTTCGCTCTTTCTCCTTGGTCGGCCACACGTCGACGGACTTCCAGTACCGTCGAATCCATTCGAGAGACTCATGTACTGTCTCCCGGATCGAGAGGTGGTCGGCATCGCCGTACCCGTACGGCGTAAAATATTGTCCCTTGAGGGCTGCGAGATGGATACCGTTCCAGTCCACCCCGACGATGTCTGCTGGTGCTTCCCCGGTAACACGTGGCTGGGTGAGTTCCTCGATTACCGCGTACTGCTTGGGTGGGCTCGCCCCCAACAAATGAACCCGGCGGCCCCGCCAGTCGACGATATTGGTGTACTCCTCGGCAGTTGTATCGGAGTACCCCATCGGATATCCCAGCACGATATCCTGGTCGATCACGTCGATGGCCTCCCGGCACTTTGGGACGACGATGACCTCCGTCCCGGGGAACTTCGATGAGAGCTCTCGGGCTGCTCGGTTGTACTCTCGAGCTTCCTCGGCGTCATAGGCATCACCGAGAACCCCGATGGACGGCTCGTAGGCTTCGAACCGCTCGATATACCTGTCGAGATCGGGATTCCGAAAGTCGTTGTCCAGCATCTCGACGGGGACGTCGACGTTCCGCAGCGACGACTGGTACGAGTAGTCCTCGCGAACGCCAACAGTGAAGCCCAGCGTGTAAGCGTCGATAACGAAGGGCTCGCGATGAAGGAACCCCACTATATCGGCCCGCTGTGCGTCGTCGATAGCCGCTGCTGACCAGGAGTGAATTGCTTCTGAGGACATGGAACACCGAGCACGCCCACCGGCGCGCCCAGCTGGTCAGCGCGCCAGAAAACTACGACTCGACGGCCTCGATTATCTCGCTAGCGGTGCGTGAAATCCGATCCAGCCGGTCACGGACGGTATCGGGAGCCTCCTCATCCCACGCTGCGAGATAGAAGGCCGAGTTGTCCGCATCCAACCCGAAATGCCGACTGACGATGTAGGCGACGGCTTCGGCTTCGACCTCCCGGCAGGCCCGTTCTGGTTCGTCGTCACAGTCGAAGTGGAGTTCCGCGTGGGCGAACTCGTGGACGAGCGTACTCGCGATGGCCGCCTGATTCTCCCGCTCAACGACCTCGATGACCGGTTTGGTCGTCGTGGGACTCCGGCGTTCACAGACACCTCGAGCTGACCCGTGTTCCCATTCGTCGGGAGCGACGAGCCGAGCGTCGACGTCGAGGTCTGCTGTTGCCGCCAACAACGCGTCGACGAGACCATCCGAGTCTCCGTGGGCAGCCGTGGCGAGTTCTGGAAGTGGCTCGCCTTCGGTCTGGCTCACATCGAACACCGACGTCGGCCGGAACCCGACGAGACCTCGTGACCAGTCCGTCGGATCGCTTTTGTCGTACTCGCAGTCCGTATTTGCATGATAGGACGGCGAGTTCCCACAGCCCGGACACTTTTTTGTGATGATAGGGGCCCAAATCCAGATGGCCTCCTCGCCTTGCTGGACTTGCCGGTCGAACTCCTCTTTCCAGGTCTGGTAGCCAGCGACTTTCGTCGCATCGGGACACTGTAGTTTGATGAGCAACGTGTTCCGCGCCGAATAGTCGTGGAACTTCGACTGGACGTCTAGCCACTGCTGGAACTGTTCACTAGCTTGAACCTTGTCGGTGAGTTCAGCGAGGTCCTCAACCCACTCATCCAGATGTTTACGCATCTCGTCTGCTCGCGTCTCGGAATCATCGAAGGAATGGGTGGTTGTCGTACTGTGGTGCTGATCAGGAGTGTCAGAGTGTATTGTCGACATATATCTCTCGGGGCCTGCTTGCTGGCACGGCCCGCACCTTCCGTGGGCGGCAAAAACCGAACTTAACCAACAGAATCGAGATTTTGGAGAGAGTGTTGGTTAATGAGATGGCTGAAGAGCCTGCACCGCCGGCAACCCTTCCAGCCGGGTTCGTAGAGTCGCTGCAGAACCTCTCAGTTGAACAGCTGGGAGAGACCGCCGACTATGCCGAGGTACTGGTCAAACACCGTGAGCAACAGCGACAACTTGAGGAAGAGCAAGATGACGAAGAGCCGGAAGACATGGATTCAGAGGACAAGCCAACCGATGTACCAGCAGGTGCATCAGTCACTATCAAAGAAATAAACGACAATCGATACCGCTACTGGCAGTGGCGAGACGGCGAAAAAATCAAGTCGAAGTACATCGGTCCGGTCACTGGGAGAGATTCACTGAAGTGAGCCACACCGCAATTTAATGAATTTGATTTCGTAGCACAGAGGCTCGACTTCGTCAGAACCACACACCACTGTTTCCGGAGCTATCGAGTCAACGAACATAGCTCATCACAGAGATTGCTCGTGCAGAACACGGGCAAATAGAGAGAAAGATAGAGTTACCTAGACACACCACCGTTTCCGAAGTAAGAAGGCCATATACTGCGTTGAAGCGGGTAGAGAAGGCAAAATAAATTACAGTGGAAACGGTGGTTCAGGTCAGGTATCGACACACCACTATTTCCGAAGCTATCTATCTCAATGAGGAGGATCGAAACAACTAGTATAACCAGCTATTCAGGCAGGGTGTGGTGCCCCAATCAGTGAGGAGAGCTCCGGAACCTCCTGCTGGTCGATAAAGCTCTATCAAAGAGATTGTGGTGGGACCCTCCACCGTTTCCTAAGCTTTTCGCGCAGGAATAATAGAGGAACCCTCACACCACTATTTCCGGAGCTATTGAGTCAGTATGTAGAGAGGGAATGTAGGTACCAGCAGTAATTGTCACTTCTGGAGGAAAGCGACTTCTAAATATGTTCATCTCTAGTGTTTCCAGATTAGTAACTATTCTCTCTTACTGCCATAGGGATTTGGTTATCTATGCACATATATAAAGTTTTTGTCATATATAACTAGAATAGAATAGCCGGCATACACAGATATCTGGAAGCTTCGGAAATAGTGGTGTCTGTGTGTTATATAAGTATTCGAGCTTAGGAACTGCCGGTGTGTCTGTTACTTATATACTCGATAGCTTCGGACGCTTCGGAAGCTTAGGAACCGGTGGTTTTATCATATCATACTGTAAGTAAATTCTCTATGGGGATGTTTGAACGAGATCAGCAGGTGTTTGCAGATGCGGCTCCCCTAGACGATTCTTACGAACCAGAAGATATCCGAGAACGGGACGAGGAGCTGGAAAAGTATCAGCGGGCTCTCCAGCCGATTATCGACAACCGCCCCACATCGAATATCTTTCTGTACGGCAAAACTGGTACTGGAAAAACCGTTGCGACGAAGTTCATGCTCTCCCATCTCGAATCCGACGCAGCTGCCTACGACGACGTCGAACTGTCGACTATTTGGGTCAGCTGTGAGAATCTCTCTTCATCCTACCAGGTGGCCGTTGCACTCGTGAACGAACTTCGTCGAGGTCAGGGGAAAGATCGAATTAGTACCACTGGATATTCGCAGCAACGAGTATTCGACCTGCTCTACGACGAATTGGATTCTCTCGGCG
>Ga0306901_1000365_pt1 | contig 20659 bp, 23 predicted proteins | sample AntRauMFilla3767_FD_190431 | JGI IMG/M metagenome (GOLD analysis project Ga0306901, IMG submission 190431) | Saline lake microbial communities from Rauer Islands, Antarctica - Metagenome Filla 3 #767 (v2) (version 2) | ecosystem: Environmental > Aquatic > Non-marine Saline and Alkaline > Saline ... | reverse complement strand
ATCTATAGAACGTTGCCCAATTGCTGTTAGCTCCTGTTGGGACACGTTTTCCCTCGAGGGGCAGGCTGAAGCTGCCTGTTGTAGTGGTAGCTCTTCCAGCAATTGGGTGTAGCAGGTCGTTGGATCACATCCCCAAAGGGACGAGAGTGCGTCAGCACGTAGTGCCTTTGTCAGCTTTAGCTGAATGTGATCCAACAGTTGGTATATGGCTTGTGGCGGTTTTCGAAGCACGTTCTTGTCCGCCCAATACGAACTTGAATAAGAATCGAAAAGCTTGAATGTACCGCTTCACCCGCCATAAGCTATATGCATTGTTGGCATTAGTTAATATTTATATAACTCTTTGTCATCCCAAAATTCTTTTGCCTCTTCAAGTCCATTCTTGTAGCTTTTTCTTATCCAAAATGCGGCCTGTTTTTTGTCTGTTAATATCCCGTCTCCATTATAGGACATAACTCCAAGGGTGTATTGTGCTTCTGCATGCCCTTGTTCGGCACTTTTTTTATACCAGTAAAAAGCCTGTTTTTTGTCTGTTAATATCCCGTCTCCATTATAGGACATAACTCCAAGGTTGAATTGAGCGTTTACAACCCCTTGTTCGGCACTTTTTTTATACCAGTAAAAAGCCTGTTTTTTGTCTGTTAATACCCCGTCTCCATGAGAGTACATAACTCCAAGGTTGTATTGTGCTTTTGCATGCCCTTGTTCGGCACTTTTTTTATACCAGTAAAAAGCCTGTTTTTTGTCTGTTAATATCCCGTCTCCATTATAGTACATAAATCCAAGGGCGTATTGTGCTTTTGCATGCCCTTGTTCGGCACTTTTTTTATACCAGTAAAAAGCCTGTTTTTTGTCTGTTAATACCCCGTCTCCATTATAGGACATACCTCCAAGGGTGAATTGAGCGTTTACATCCCCTTGTTCGGCACTTTTTTTATACCAGTAAAAAGCCTGTTTTTTGTCTGTTAATACCCCGTCTCCATTAGAGTACATAATTCCAAGGGCGTATTGTGCGTTTACATCCCCTTGTTCGGCACTTTTTTTATACCAGTAAAAAGCCTGTTTTTTGTCTGTTAATACCCCGTCTCCATTAGAGTACATAATTCCAAGGGTGAATTGAGCGTTTACATCCCCTTGTTCGGCACTTTTTTTATACCAGTAAAAAGCCTGTTTTTTGTCTGTTAATACCCCGTCTCCATTAGAGTACATAATTCCAAGGGTGAATTGAGCGTTTACATTCCCTTGTTCGGCACTTTTTTTATACCAGTAAAAAGCCTGTTTTTTGTCTGTTAATGTCCCGTCTCCATTATAGGACATACCTCCAAGGGCGTATTGTGCTTCTGCAACCCCTTGTTCGGCACTTTTTTTATACCAGTAAAAAGCCTGTTTTTTGTCTGTTAATGTCCCGTCTCCATTATAGTACATAAATCCAAGGGTGTATTGTGCTTCTGCAACCCCTTGTTCGGCACTTTTTTTTACTTCTAAAAGAGTTTCAACTTCTGTATCAGAAGCTTCCTTAGGATTATTACCTTTCTGATTAGAGCAACTGATTATAAAAAATAGTAGCAGTATTAATAAATTCGTTTTCATTTTTATCTTTTTTTAAATTTATGCCAACGATTGGGCTATAAAACGTAGGGCGTTCGAAGTGAATAATTGTCTCCCGTCGTAAAAGTAGCTAGAAGAACTGACCTAACCAATACCACTACCCACCCTATGTCTTTATAGCTATTGTTATGGCACGTTATTTTTAGTTCGCTACATTTAAAATTAAATATGTTCAGTGTTATTCTTTTCAATTATTAGTCCTGAAATATTCTGAAGTCGTTCTAAACATTGTCTGTCTGCACCAGCTAATTCTTTTACAATTTTTTTTAAACCAGAATAACATTGATTTAATACTATTATTTAATTACCAGTCAGTTGCCCAAGAGATGAATATATTTGTTAATTAGTCTAGGTGTGTCACTATCAATTAAAACTAGGTCAATACCCATTATTTCGTCACCCCGTCTGTTTGGAAAAGAAGCATTTAAATATTTATTGTATAGTTCTCTGATATCATCCATTGCTTAATGCGCCACAACGTTTGTATCACCGTAATAATTTTTTTTATAATTGTAGATTAGGGTTCTTTAGCTTGAAAGTTGTTGTAAGCAGCAGGTTAGGACTGGTTTAGCAGCTTATATTTTTTATATCTACCGCCTTTTATTATTTCCTTTATCTTCTCCGGCAACATGATCGGCATGATAGCCGCCACGCTGTCCCATGGGTTTATCTTCACCGGTTGTGGTATCCCGGCTCGTTTGATGTTCCATTTCAGAATTGATTTCCGCACCGAGTAGGATAATAAATCCCGTAAGAAAGAACCACAGCATAAGCATAATTACTGCCGCAAAACTGCCATAGGTTTCATCAAAGCTGCCAAAGTTATTTACATAAAGGCTAAAAAGCAGCGATCCTGCAAGCCAGAATACTGTAGCTATAATAGCTCCCCAGCTGGTCCATTTAAATTCAGGACTTTTACGACAGGGTGCAACTTTATAAACCGCAGCCAACGCAAACATGACTATCAGTGCCAGTATGGGCCATCGTAATAATTGAATAATTGTTTCTAATGTTGAGGGTAAACCGATCTTATCGATAAGTGCGGGAAAAGCCACAACCATTGCAATAGCAATAAAGCCGATAATAATGCCGCCTATAGTAAACAGAAGGGTAACGGCATTTAATTTAAAAAAGCCGCGTTCATCTGTTTCATCATATATAATATTTACTCCTTCAAAAACTGCCTTTGCACCTTTATTGGCACTCCAGAGACTGATCAGTATACTCAAAACTAAACTCCAGCCCAGGGATGATGCTGACTTTTCAGATTGCTTTTCTAAAATATTGCTAATCATTTGGTGTGCCTGCTCAGGAAGGACATTTGCAAGCTGGCTCATCTGTTGCGCTACCTCCGCAGGCTCCATTACCAGCCCATATATGGATAAAGCAGCTGCAATAGCGGGAAAAATTGCAAGGAAAAAATAAAATGCAATTCCTGCTGAAACGATGGATACATGGTCCTTTGTCAGCCGGTCTTTTACTCGTAAGGCAATATCTTTCCAGCCTTTCTTTGGTATTTGTGTCGGTTTTTCGGCCTTGTGACCTCTGTCGCCTGTTGAAGTAGTGCCCATAATAATATTATTTGCTAAGATTAAAAGATAATGACCGAAAGATATATAAAATTAAATCTACATCAGCCAGTCATACTTGAAAAACGGGATATCATATTAAATGTTTAATAATTGTCTACCTGTGATGCTCAGCAGCATTTACGGCGGCAACTATAATACCTTAATCTTTCTCCCCATTTATCAAATTCCAGGTTCTCTTGCTTTCGAACAGAATCCACAGCATATTTTTCAATGACCTTACCTTCTTTCCATAAAAGGTGGCCCAGCTTGAAATTCGGTATTAGCTGTCCGTCATAAAAGACGCCGCTGCCTAGTCCTGTACCTATTGTCACTATAATTACGAGTCCTGATTTGTGACGTCATGCGCCATAACAATGGCATATCACCAATGCTATTCATGTTATCCTTGCTTCGTACGCAAGTTTTGTTGATGTTATTGTTGAAATAACGAGGGTAATATGAATAAAACCGATTTAAGAACCAAGTACGAACATCGTCTTACGCTAAAAAATTATAGCGAAAATACCTTGCGCGCTTATCTAAGTGGCCTGTCTATCTTTTTAGATTATCTGAGGGTTAATCAGATTTCAGCAGTTACTCCCAAGGTGCTGGATACCTATTTTCATTATTGTAAAAAAGAATTGGAGTATGGTTACTCTATGATGAAGCAATTGCTGGCATCAGTTAAGTTTTTATATGAGGAAGTATTACAAGAAGAGATTGATTTCAATTTCAACATCAAGATGAAAAAGCCGAGTCGTATCCCTGTAGTACTTTCGGTACAGGAAGTGCAGCGGCTGCTGAATTCATTTACCAACCTAAAACATAAGGCGATTTTTACCTTGTGCTATTCAGCAGGTTTAAGAGTGGGAGAAATTTTGAACCTGAAATTGAAGGATATTGATTCCGATCGCATGCAAATCCGTATTGAGCAGGGTAAAGGGCAGAAAGACCGGTATTCAATATTATCCGAAAAAGTGTTGGTATTGCTAAGGAAATATGTGGAAGAATATCAGCCTACTGAGTATCTCTTTGAAGGACAGGGTGGTGGCCAATATTCGGCTTCTTCTATTCAAGCACTCATGCGAAGGCATAAAAAGCAATGTGGCATCACCAAGAAAGCCACACCGCATACGCTGCGCCATAGCTTCGCCACACATCTGTTAGACAATGGAACAGATACCCGCTTTATTCAAGAACTTCTGGGACACAAACATATTTCGACTACGCAAATTTACACGCACGTCAGCTCACGTTCCCTAAAGGATGTGAAAAGCCCCATCGAAAATTTGGATATTTAATATCAAAGTACAATCGTACGCTTAAGAATTACAATTGATTTAAACAGTCTGCCTTCCTGAGTGCGTTAGCTAATATGTATCAAAGTATCAGCAATGGCTTCACGCAATGGGGCGTTTACCTTGGCTTGTTCTGCGTATTGATTCCACTCCGAGACGGTTGCGTTAATTTCATCCATAATAGCATCTGCTTTTTTAATGTGCATGGATCGGGCAATAGTGAGTATATCTTCCCTATTGATGGCTTCTCGTTTACCGTTGATGCTTAAAGAATGTCGACTAACCCATAGGCTGCCCGGCCGGTAGGCATGGCAAATATCATAGGCCGGGGCTAATTCCCACGCGCTGTTTTTCTTGAGCATAAAGGCAAAATTTTTGGTGTGATCATCGCAGTTTCGGGCGGCCACATTAAATACCATTCGCCTGAACATTTGCTCCGCTTGCGGATAGGGCAGGCGAAGCAGCCGCATGGTTTGGAACAGCTGTTCATAGCTAAAGCTGTGCACATCATTAAAATCGTAATGCTGCAAGGCACACAATGTTTGTATATGATGCTTTTTTTTATCCGGCGTTCGGTCAAAGCGTTTGGTCATAAAATGGGCGCGGCTGTTTTCTTCTAACAGGCACGATTCCATCATATCAACACCGCAGTCAGTAGCCATCCGGTAGTAGGCCATTTCTACGCGGCCATAGCCCTGGCTTTTGCCAAAGGGTGCATCGCTCACCCCGTCTAACTTAATCAGCCAGTGCTCAAATCCCTCCGGCGCGTCCGTTTGCCCGGATTGGATATCTCCTGTCTGCGGGTTGTATGCAATAATAGCTTTGGGTCGGGCACCGCCGGCCGAGGTGCCAATGCGCAGTATCTTTTGCATGGCTTGCTGTTCATCTTGGTTAATATTGGCTTCAAACTGGTCCCCTTTGGCCAGCATTTTCTGGGCAATGTCTACCAGGCTGTTGATCTCAACGTCAAAAGGTTTTTGGGGTGATGCGAGCGTAGCCGGCTCAAATTCCAGGGCTCCTACTCCCCGGTTTCCTATAAAGCAGAGTTTTTCAATGGGATTCATGCTGTTTTCAGGCCGGCCGTTTTTTGCCAGCCAGGCATTAATAAGCTGATTGCCATATTTATCCGGCAGCACATCCGCTAATAAGCCGGGCAAGCCCTTAAAGGCATTGAAAGTCTCGTTTTGGTTGGCTTTCCGCTCGGGAAAGGAATAAATAGTGTCGGAAAGGGGCATTTTAATTGGCGACAGTTCCCAACCGGTTGATACAAACCTGGGATCATATTCAAAGCTTGCAAGCCCTTTATTTTTATCCCATGCCACCGCCCCGGCCGTTTCACCCCAAATGTTAACAAAAGCAGTTGTTATCATTACCAGTCTGTTTTGGGTTCTTCAACTTGTGAATCGGCGTTGCGTGCTCGTTTTCTTTTTTTCTTATCCCGTTTTGCACGTTCAATAGGGCTCATCTCATCTTCAAATTCAAATATTTTGAATAGGTGTAACAGATCAAGCGCCCGCAAAATTTGAATGAGCGATGTTAAGGTAACAGGCTCCCCATTTTCAACTTGGCTTAGCGTCCACCGGTTGATGCCGGCATGTTCGGCTATTTGCGCCTGCGTTTTGTTTTGGGCCAACCGTTGGTGCTTCACATAATCTCCAATAGTGCTGATGATCGCACTATCACTCATCGCAGCCCAGTTGTCGTTGGTATTTTTCATCAGTAATCAAATTTAAGCTATTTGTGTTGGCATATACCAATGTAAATAAAATTATAAGAGAACCATAGTTTATTTTACTATTTGTTAGTAAAAACCAATGTTATATGCATAAAATGTATATATTATTGGTATTTACTTACTTTATTGATCATTTTTAAAAACTCAACATGTTGACTCATTTTTGAAAAGATGAATTCATTCGTAGCCGGATTATTCTTTACTTCTTAAAATGATAATGCGTTAAATTATTGTTACCTTTTGAGGCTTTGAGAACATCAAATATTCGATATTTATAATGCCCGAAACAGCTACGCAACAACTAAACAAAATTGAACAAGAGGCACAGCGGCGGCGCACCTTTGCCATTATTTCTCACCCTGATGCCGGTAAAACCACGCTCACCGAAAAGCTGCTGCTTTATGGCGGTGCTATTCACGAGGCGGGCTCTATTCGTCAGCGTAAAGCATCGCGTTATGCGGCCTCCGACTGGATGGCCATCGAAAAAGAGCGCGGTATTTCGGTAACCTCATCCGTGTTGCGCTTTGAAAAAGACAACATCAAATACAACCTGCTGGATACGCCGGGACACAAAGATTTCTCGGAAGACACGCTGCGTACGCTCGTAGCGGCTGATACTGCGCTCATGGTTATTGATGTGGCTAAAGGCGTGGAGGAACAGACCGAGAAGCTGTTTGAGGTATGCAAAATGCGGCAAATTCCCATCATCACCTTTGTTAATAAATGCGACCGCCCCGGACTGGAGCCGCTGGAAGTGATCAGCAATGTGGAAAGTCAGCTGGGTATTGAACCCATCCCGGCATCGTGGCCGCTGGGTTACGGTAATAAATTTCAGGGCATATACGATTTAATCGGCAAAAAGCTGCATCTGCAAAGTAAAGAAGAGCACGGCGCAAAAAAGGCCACCACCGAAATTTATGATTTGGAGGAAGGGCTGGAGCACGTTTCGCTCAACGATACGGAGAAAGAAAAATTTTATGAGGAAGCACTCCTCACCCAGGATATGTTCGAGAATATGGATCGCGAGGCCTATCTGGAGGGAAAATGTACCCCGGTATTTTTTGGCTCGGCCCTCAACAATTTCGGGGTGGATGTTTTTTTGAATTATTTTGCGGACTTAGCCAATCCGCCACAGCCGTATGATAATGACCAGGGTGAGGAGCGGGTAATTGGTGATGATTTTTCCGGTTTTGTTTTCAAAATGCAGGCCAATATGAATCCCGATCACCGCGATTGTGCCGCTTTTGTGCGTATCACATCCGGCAGGTTTGAGCGTGGCTTGCAGGTAAAACAAAGTGACGGAACCGGCGATAAAAAGATTAAAATGTCCACCCCGCATACGCTGATGGGTGATGAACGCCATATTCTTGAAGAAGCCTATCCCGGCGATATTGTGTCGCTTTTTAACCCCGGATCGTTTCGCATCGGGACGACGATTTTCAGCGATCACCCCGTTCATTTTAATGTGATCCCCCTCTTTACCCCCGAGCATTTTATGAAGGTTTCTACCAAAGATCCCTTCAAACGAAAACAATTGCGGCAAGGGTTGAAACAGTTGGCCGAGGAAGGAGTCGTGCACGTATTTGAAGTTCCCAATGGAGTCGGCAACGAATTGTTGCTGGGTACGGTGGGCGCGCTCCAGTTTGATGTGGTTAAACATCGTATGCTTAGCGAGTACAACTGCGAATTGCACATGAGCGCGGTATCGTACAATGCGGCGCGCTGGCTGCCCGAGGACCAAGCGGTGGCCGACAAACTGCAAAGCAGCTACTCAACGCACGTGACCAATGATATGGAAGGCAACCCCATTGTGCTTTTTGATAGCAAGTATGCGCTCGACCAAGCGACTAAAAAAGTGGGGGCCGAAAATCTGTTCAAATTCAAGCAGAATTAAGTGCAGTAGAAAGGAATTGGATTTTATGGCAGTCAACGTTCCACTTGATACTCATTCTTTATACTGATTTATCCTCCTCCCTGCGCCTGCAGGTCTCGCACGCACAAAGGGTCTAAGCGCGGGATATTCTCATTAAAACCAAATCCGTAAAAAACGGAAAGCCCCACTCCCGGCGACATCAGGCAACCTTCTACCGTACAATGGGTACCGCCAGTTTGATGATCAGACTGCATGGGGGTACCATTGCCAACCAGCCCTAAAACGTGTCCAAATGCATGTTGTAAAACGGAGGCCTCAATTTCTACCTTGGAGGGCGTTCCGGGATTTGCGTTGGTTTGTTCAATTTTCGGCCCAAAGAGAGCTGCGGAAGTATTGTAATAAGCAGTGCCCAAAACAAGGGATTGTTCAACGTAAGAACCATCTACAATTAAAATATAAGCCCTCAATATACCGGTACCGGATTCGGTAAATTGATCGCGATGCTGGTTTTCAAGTTCTTTAAGGTTACCGGTTGCATAAGACTCTTGCCCTCCTGAAGGTATTTGAGAGGGGGTATTTATAGTAATTGCCTCTTTATTTAATCGCCGCAAAAAAAAAGCGGCAAGGCTGTCCAAGGCCTCTGCTCGGGGCTCTTGGCCGGGCATATAGTCTACTTCAACCTGAAGTTGGGAGAAAGGATTATTAGTCAAAAAAGCACCAACAGAAGTTCCGGGCACTTGCTGACTGTCAAAATTGGCTTGTTCGGGGGAATCGGGGTTAGTGGAAGAATCTACGCATGCAGAAAAAAGAAATAACGAAGCAAAAAGCAGACAAACGGGAATTTTTTTTCTTGATGGAACCATAGTGGTAAACTTGAGTGAGCTTTTTTTTGTAGAGCAAAATATAATCAAATAATATCTTAAAGACGTACCAATTTGATGTTCAATAAGATTGACATTCAAAGTTATCAATAAGTATGGATAGGATAAGGAGGTTTTGCTATGCTCCACCGTTTGCTTGCAGGTCCTCAATGCAAAACTGCTCCAGATCGGGTACCGAGCCGGTGAAGTTTTGGAAAAAATTGGTGGTTTCGACCTCCGCCTCCATCAGGCAGCCGTCGGTGGTACAGTGCGCGCCCTGTTCCTGGTGATCTGATTGGATAGGCGTTCCATTGCCGACCAGCCCCATATTATGACCGAATTCATGGCGCAGCACGGTTGCTTCAACCTGCGTGCGCGAAGGTTGCGCAACGCCTCCGCTTATGTTATCAACGGTTTCTCCGAACAGGGCCATGGAGGTGTTAAAATAAGCAATGCCCAGCACGTTCGATTGATCTGACTGACCGTCAACAATTATAAAATAAGCATTTAAAGTATTGCCTGAGGCATCGGTAAAGGTATTGCGATTTTCCTCTTCGAGGTTGCGAATGTCTTCGGTGGTGTAGGCATTTTGGCCTTCCGCCGGAATAGCCGAGGTGCTGATGTTTATCTGTGATTTGTTGAGACGAGCTTCAAGAAACGATTGGAGGCTATTCAGTGCATCCTGGGTGGGCTGGAACCCTTCCATGTAGTCAATTTCAATATCAAGCCGCGTAAAATCCTCATCATTCAAGAAAGCGCGGGCGGATTCACCGGGAGCGTTTTGGTTGTTAAACTCATCGCCATTTCCGTTGCCCGGTCCGGTGGATGAATCAGAACAGCCGAACAAGATTAAAGAACATGCAAAAAACAAAACTTTGTAGCAGTTAGAGAGTTTCATAACGGTTTTTAGGTTTGTGATCATTAATTTCGAGTATATTAAGTGGAAAACAGCTTTAGTTGTTCCATGGCAAATAATATACGAGATAAGCAGAAGTCAGTTCTTGGATGGGATAAAGAACAAGGGGAGGATGCTAATTTTTAAAGGAGCGTAAAAAACGACCGTGCCTTTAGTGATAGGTTTAGAATGGACAACTGAAAATGGTAGTTTAATCTTTCTTGTAAGCTGCTATTCTCTCTTCCGGACTTGTTGGCAATGGAGTTAATTTTTTTAAGCCCTCGGTTTCCTCAAAGATTTTATACCAGTTATTGTAGATGACGGTTGCTCTTTTATACACGTATTTCAGATTGCCATCGCTGATGGGTGAGATTTTGGAATATTCTTCTAATCGCTTTTCATAACTTTTTGTTAAGCGATTCAATACTTCAAGATCTTTAGGGACCGTTTTGTAATGAGTATTGTAATAAGAATTTATTCTACCTTCTGGACTGGGTGGCGGCGGCGGGAGTTTTTTTATATTCTTGTCCTCATACTGGTTAGACCAGTTGTCATATATAGTTATAAATTCACTATGTATTTTTTCCATTTGGTCAACATTTTCTCGGACCGGTTTGATGTCCAGGTATTGGCCAATGAGTGCAACATATTTTTCCCTAATCTGATCTAAATTTGTGGTATCCTTTTTAACGGGTTTTGGTGGCGCAGGAGGTTCTTCAGAGCCTGTGTTTATCCTTTTATCCGGGCTTAAAGGCTTGGGCGGTGGCGGCGGTGGATTTTTCGGGTCGATCTTCTTTTCCAGCTTATCCACTTCCTTATACAGTATTAAAACCTTTTCATAAGAAGCTTCGAGTTTATCCCTGTTTCTTTCCATGGGCTTGATGCTTGAATAATAACTTGTCTGCTCGCTGTATGAATCGGTCAGAGCTTGTAAAGCCTCTTCGGGACTTAATGAAACAGATAATGGAGGCGGCGGAGGCGGTACTTTAACATTCAGTTCCCGTTGGATTTTGGTGACCAGACGGTTCAAGTCTTCTTTTTCGTTGTCTGATAATTCGTCCACCGAGTACATCTTAGCCTCAACAGCCTCCATCAATTCCGTAATGGACATGCTGCTAACATCTTGGGCCGTAATGGTTCGTGTGCTGAATGCAAAGATCAGACCGGCTAAAACCGGAATCAGCGCCAGTTGTTTGGATACGGTGCGTAGTCGGGTGGATTTTTTTGTCATCATAATAAATCGTTTTTTTGTTATGGAGAAATGGATGCTGCTGGCCAGCGTGTGTGGAGCATCGCCGGAGTTAATTTTCAGCAGCAGTTTTTGGTAGGCCGATACATCGTTTGAAGCGGCAATAACCGATTCATCAGCCAGGAATTCATGGTTCATTTGCATCGCTTTTTTATAAAAGTACAGCACCGGGTTGAACCAGAAGACCACTTTGAGTATCTCGATAAATAAGGTGTCAATCGAATGCTTTTGGTGCGCGTGGGTCAGTTCGTGGGTAAAAATGGATTGATCTACACGGCCGGACTCGTACAGCCCCTTATCCACAAAAATGTAGCTGAAAAAACTGTGGGGCACCGAGCATCCCTCCACAAGAATAAGCGTAGCACTTTGATATGAGACCCATGGATTCTGGTTGATTTTTGAATACAAGCGGTAGAGGTTGCCCAAAAGTCGGATCAACAATATGGCCGCCACCAGAAGGTAGAAACGCCACAGTATCACACGGTACGATATTGAAGAGTCGGTGGGGGTATTGACCGTAGGTGCTGGATTTTTGGGTGGCGTGTAAGCAGGTGGCGCGGATGGCTGCCCTGCCAGCCGCTGGTTAATTTCACTGACTTGATTACTCAGCGGTATTTCAGCAGTAATAGTAAAGGTGATGAAAGGCACGCTTAGACTGAATATGAGCCCGAACACCAGAAAATAGCGGTTGAACCGGTGCATCTTTTCGCGCTCAAGAAACAAGTAATACACCGCTAAAAGTAATAGCATACACCCGGCCGATTTGAGGATGTAAGCAATCATTGGTCCTTTTTTTGAATTTCTTTTTCAATGATTTCTTTCAACTCTTCCAGCTCTTTAGTAGAAAGGTCACCCTCGGAGGCAAAAAAGGAGGCGAACTGGGCGGTGGAGTCATTGAAAAATTTGCCGATAAGCTGACTGAATCGCTCTGAAAAATAATCCGACTTGGCTACCAGCGGGTAATACTCGCGCGAACGACCGCGCTGGTCGTAATCCACAAATCCTTTTTCAATCATGCGTTTAAGCAGGGTTGAAACAGTGGTAGTGGCCGGTTTGGGCTCCGGGTACCGGGCCAGCAGCTCATTAAGAAAGGCCGTATCCAGTTCCCAAAGATACTGCATTAATTTTTCTTCTGATTTTGATAAGGACATATAATTCTACGTTTGTAGTTGTATTTCTACAAATGTAGAATAAAAAAATTAAATCTGCAAAAATTTTTTTAAAATATGGATGTCATCTCGAGTGGAGTGAAACGAAATGAGAGATCTTTGTTTTATTCTTTTGCTTATTAAGACGCTTGGTACCAGAATGAAAACCCCTGAAGGTATTTTCGTGCAAACAGCTTAAATTCAGATGATTATTTGTTTGTTTTTTTAATGTTTATTCATCCATTTTTTGAACGACCAACTCCGAAGGTATCCCTTGGGAAAAACGGATGTAAAAAAGTCGCGAATAAAAGAACTCGAATGACGGCTTATATATTTAGGCTTTTATTCGGCTCCTGCCCGTCATTCTCAAACAGCTTTTCTTCGTTGAACCCCACTCGTTTTGAGCGTTGATAAATAAATTTAGTTGCCTAATTATCAATTCCAGATTCTTAATTCAACAATTTCACCCTTCCACGGATTATTCTTAAATTAGGGCTCCGTTCAAAAAACGGCTTCAATTGAGTTGATGGATTGTCGAATGAAAAGCAGGTATCGACAATGGATCAAATCAATTATTCAACAACCGATAAAAAAGAAAAATCATGGCAAACGAATTTGATATCTGTGTAATAGGCTCCGGTCCTGGTGGATATGTAGCTGCAATCCGTGCAGCGCAATTGGGCTTCAGTACCGCGATTGTGGAAAAACGTCACCTGGGCGGCGTATGCTTAAATATTGGCTGTATTCCAACCAAAGCGTTGTTGCGCTCAGCCGAAGTATATGAAAGCATTGCCCATGCCGATGATTATGGCATCAACGTGGAAGAATACTCGGCCAATTTTGGCGGCATTATTGATCGCAGCCGTAAGGTGGCCAACAAAATGAGCAAGGGCGTACAGTTCTTGATGAAAGCCAACGATATTGAGGTGTTTGAAGGCAAGGGCGTGTTCGAATCAACCGAACAAATAAAAGTAGTTGATGATGACGGTGAAACACAGGATGAGATTAAGGCCGATAAATTCATCATTGCTACGGGCGCACGTCCGCGGCAGCTGCCCGATCTGGAAATTGACGGCGAAAAGATTATTGACTCTGAACGTGCCATGCAGCTCGATAATCAACCCGAAAAAATGGTGGTGATGGGCGCCGGCGCCATTGGCGTTGAATTTGCCTATTTCTATGACTCCATTGGCACCGATGTTACCCTCGTGGAACTTAAAGATTCACTGGTGCCGGTGGAAGATAAAGAGGTGGGTAAAGCGCTGGGCAAGATGTACAAAAAGAAAGGCATGACCATAAAAACCGGCAGCACGGTTGATGGCATTGAAGACGATGGCGATGGGGTGAAAGTGACCATCAAAACGGGTGATGAAACTGAAACGGTTGAAGCGGACGTGCTGCTTTCGGCCGTGGGTGTGGTTGGTAATGTTGAAGATATTGGCCTCGATGAAATTGGCGTGGACCACGAAAACGGCGCCATAAAAATTGATAAGGAAACCCTGCAAACAAGTGTGGATAATATTTATGCCATCGGTGATGTGGCCGGCGGACCGTGGTTGGCCCACAAAGCATCGCACGAGGCCACCATCTGTGTGGAAAAGCTGGCGGGCGAAGATCCTATTCCCATGAACTACAATAACATTCCCGGCTGTACGTATTGCGAGCCACAGATTGCTTCCGTTGGTTATACCGAAGAGCAGGCCAAGGAGGAAGGCTACGATATTAAAGTAGGCAAGTTTCCATTCTCGGCCAGCGGTAAAGCCAGCGGACTTGGTCATGAAGAAGGATTCGTGAAAGTCATTTTTGATGAAAAGTACGGCGAATGGCTGGGCTGCCACATGATTGGCGCCCATGTTACGGAACTTATTGCCGAAGCGGTAACCGCGCGCGATCTGGAAACGACGGGTCATGAAATAATCAGTGCTGTGCACCCGCACCCCACGATGAGTGAAGCGGTGATGGAAGCGGCGGCCGAAGCCTATGGCGAGGGCGTGCATTTGGGAAGTTAACCTAAAGGCTTAATGTTCTCGCAGAGGCGCTAAGGCGCAGAGTGTTTTTTGGTAATATTTTTAACCACAATCCTTAAGGTATGTATGATGATAAGCCCGAGAATCGCCTTTCGGAAGTTATTGTAGATACCTGCTATAAAATTCATACTCAGTTGGGACCTGGCCTGTTGGAATCGGTTTAAGAAGAGATTTTATTCTATGAATTACATGAAAGAAATCTTGAAGTAGAACGCCAGAAAGCGATTCCTGTTATTTAGGATAACCTAAAAATGGAACGTGGATTTCGTGCAGATCTAATTGTTGAAGATAAAGTTTTAATTGAACTGAAATCTATCAAAAGATTAGAAGCTGTACATTACAAACAGGTACTGACGTACTTAAAGTTGACAGGTTTGAAACTTGGATTGCTGATAAACTTTAACGAAAAGCTTATAAAAAACGGTATCAAGCGCATCGTTAAGAATTTATAAACTTAGCGTCTTTGCGCCTTTGCGAGCACTATAAAATGAATACTCTTGAACTACATGATCTCGGTCAACAACCCTACCAGCCTACATGGGAGCTGCAAACCGCTATCCAGCAGCGATTGGTGAAACAGAAACGAGCACGCCGCAATCAAACGCTGTATCAACCCGGTAGCCAGGATAACGATGTGCTGCTTTTTGTTGAGCACCCGCACGTGTACACGCTGGGCAAAAGCGGGGATTCTGGTCATCTCCTTAAGGCCATCGAGGAGCTTAATGATATTGAAGCCGAGTACATCGAGATTGACCGCGGCGGCGACATCACCTACCACGGCCCGGGGCAAATTGTGGGCTATCCCATTTTAGATCTTGATCGCCATTTTACCGACATTCATAAATACCTGCGCTACCTCGAAGAAGTCATCATTCGTACCTGCGCAGATTATGGCATTGAGGCCGCCCGCATTGAGGGACTGACCGGCGTGTGGGTGGATGATGAAAAAATTTGCGCCATGGGCATTCGCTGTTCTCGCTGGGTGACCATGCACGGCTTTGCCTTTAATGTGAATACGGATTTGTACTATTTTGATCACATTATTCCCTGCGGTATTGAAGACAAAGCCGTAACCAGCCTGGCCAAAATATTGGATCATCCCGTAGATGAAGCAGCGGTAAAAAAACGGATCACAAAAAACGTTGCAGCCGTTTTTGATGTTGAAATTAAACACACAGATACAATCCCTGAACTGGAGGGCGATTTTTCGTACCTTAAAAATCGATTGAGAAAATATCATCACCTTAAATAATGGACTCGGAGTTATTTTATATTTCGACTTCGCTCCGCTGCGCTCCCCGAATGAGTCGGGACAGGCAATATGACGTCAGTCTGAGCGTGCCTCCCAAAGGGATGCTTATGGCAAAAGGCATACCTGCGGTGCAATGTGGAGAAATAATGAATGAAGTCGAAGACTTTCTAAGGTCCTGCAAAGCTTGTGGATAGTTTTTATGATTAAAGAACTGAACGTTGTTGAGCAAAATGAAAGCCGCGAACGTCGCCCGGATTGGCTGCGGGTAAAATTGCCGTCAGGAGAAAAGTTTAAAGAAGTTTCTGAGACTATTCAGGACAATTCGCTGAACACCGTTTGCTCGGAAGCCCGCTGCCCAAATATGGGTGAATGCTGGGGCAACGGCACGGCCACATTTATGATTTTGGGTGATGTGTGTACACGCTCGTGCTCGTTTTGCGCCATTAAAACCGGTCGCCCGGTGCAGGGGCTTGATTGGGATGAACCGCGCCGCGTAGCAGATGCCGCCCAAAAAATGGACCTCAAGCACGTGGTGCTTACATCTGTAAATCGCGATGAACGCCAGGATGGCGGCGCTCCCATCTTTGCCGAAAGCCATCGCCAGATTCGCAAAGCCATTCCCGGGGTGACGATTGAATCACTTATACCCGATTTTCGCGGTGTTTGGGATGCGCTTCAAATTGTGATCGACACCCCGCCCGATGTGCTGAGCCATAATCTTGAGACGGTACCGCGGCAATACCGCGAGGTACGTCCACAGGCTAAATACGAGCGTTCACTTGAGTTGCTTCAGCGAGTTAAAGATCAGGACATTCGAAGTAAAACTGGAATTATGGTGGGCCTGGGCGAACAGCCCGAAGAGGTGATGCAGCTGATGCAGGACTGCGTTGATCATAATGTTGACGTCTTGACCATTGGGCAGTACATGCAGCCCACAAAAATGCATCACCCCGTGGAAGAATGGGTTCACCCCGATCAATTTGCCGAGTATAAAAAAGTAGGAGAGCAGCTGGGCCTTGAGCATGTTGAAAGCGGTCCGCTGGTACGTTCATCATACCACGCCGAGCAGCACGTATAATTCTTTACCGTATTTTACGGTTGGCATATCGAAAATTCATTGGCATGTTTTATATTCTTAGGGACATGTAAAAAAAATTAATTACTAAATGCTTGCACTTGCCGTAGTCATACTCATAAGTTACTTGATTGGCTCCATCCCTTCCTCCATTTGGGTGGCAAAGCTTAAGGGGGTGGACATTCGAGAACATGGCAGCGGCAACGCGGGCGCTACGAATACCTTTCGCATCTTAGGCTGGAAGCCCGGAACCGTGGTGCTGCTTATTGATGTGTTTAAAGGATTTACCTGCTCGTTCTGGGTCAGTCAGTTAGCCTACCACATTGGCAGCGGCCCCATTTCGGTTATTCCTAACTGGGAGGTTGATCCGTTTCTCCAAATTTTATGTGGCGTGATTGCTGTAATTGGACACATGTTTCCCATTCTGGCCAATTTTGAGGGCGGCAAAGGCATGGCCACTTCAACAGGTATGTTGGTGGCCATTGAACCTATTTCTATTGCAATAGTGACTGTGGTGTTTCTCATTGTGATGTTTGCGTTCCGGTACGTATCGCTGGCGTCGCTGGTGGCGGCATTTATCTATCCATTGTTACTGCTGCTGCTGCGCTATGGGTTTAAAGTTTCTATTGACGGCAGTATTCTCATCTTTGGGGCGGTTGTAGGGCTGGGCATTATTATAAAGCATATAGGGAATATCCGGCGATTAAAAAAAGGCACCGAAAATAAGGTCGGTTCCTTTAAACCGGCCCAAGGCTGGCTCAATAAAGACAAAAAACAATCAGTAAATTGAAGAAAGTAACCATCATTGGAGCCGGAAGTTTTGGAACGGCACTGGCTATTGTTTTAGCCCGGGCTGAAAATGACGTGCAGCTTTGGGCACGCGAACAGGAAGTGGCCTACGGCATCAATAATCAGCATAAAAACCCGCACTATCTTTCCGATGTAATCCTGCCCGATTCCATTGCATGCTTCACCTCGCTGGAGAAATGTCTTAAAACTAGAGATATGATTGTATTTGCCACGCCCTCGCATGCTTTACGTGAGGTAGCCCAAAAAGTAAAGCCCTTTATTACGGGTGATGAAGTGTTGGTAAACGTAGCCAAAGGTATTGAGAATGATACGTTTATGACCATGTCGCAAGTGCTGGCCAATGTTTTTGAAGGTACTATTATTGATGATCAAATTGGTGTACTTTCGGGCCCGAGCCATGCCGAGGAAGTGGGCAAATTCAAGCCGACCACCGTGGTGGCCACTTCCAATTCCAAGCGTACGGCGCGCATTATTCAGGAAACATTTATGACCCCCATGTTTCGCATCTATCTGAATTACGACATTATGGGTGTGGAAATTGGCGGAGCGGTTAAAAATATCATGGCAATAGCGGCCGGCATTATTGACGGTGCTGAACTGGGAGACAATGCCAAGGCGGCGGTCATCACTCGTGGGCTGCATGAAATGAAGCGCCTGGGTATGCAGTTGGGCGCCTCGCAGGATACCTTTGCCGGCCTGGCAGGTATGGGTGATCTGGTGGTAACTTGCACCAGCGAGCACAGCCGGAACCGTTATGTGGGATTGCATATTGGGCGGGGTGAAAAGCTTGATGAAGTGGTATATCGTATGAATATGGTGGCCGAAGGCATTAAAACCACCCGGGCGGTGCAGGAATGGAGCGGGAAGTTGCAGATAGAAATGCCCATCACCAATGCCGTGCACAGCATTCTTACCGAGGGCGAAGACCCCAAAGATATGCTCTATAATTTAATGACCCGAAATCCTAAAGAAGAAATTATTATTTAGCGGAATGCAGAAAGGTTGAATTGTGCGTTATTTGGTGTCATTTTTAATTGCAGGCCTTTTTAAATAAATTTAAGTGAGCCACGTTCATTAATAAAAACCTACCGCTATGTATTCTGAACATACCGGCATCGCGTCGCTGTCAGAGATGGACTATTTGGACGTGAAAAACCTGGCCCAAACCGGAGAGGGCACCTATCTTGAGTTTAAGCGAACCGTTCCCAACGCCCAAAAAATTGCGCGCGAAATGGCTGCCTTTGCCAATACCAAAGGTGGTACGCTGCTTATCGGCGTGGATGATGATAGATCGTTGGTGGGTGTTGACGGATACCAGGAAGAGGAATTTTTGCTCAAAAAAGCCGCTACAGAAGTATGCCATCCCAAAGTAGATATTACTATCGAAATCGTCTATTTTGGGGAACGCGATTTGATTGTGGTGCGCATTCCGGAAGCCTCGCAAAAGCCGGTTTTTATTTGCGGAGAAAAAAAATCGACGGTGTATTTGCGCAAGGGGGATCAGAATAAGATTGCCAGCGTGGAACGCATTCGCATTCTTGAGAACAAGCAATCCGGCAAAAGCATAACATTTGAATATGGCAAGCATGAACAAACGCTGTTTCGCTACCTGAATGAATACAGCGAAATAAGCGTTGAAAAATTTGCGCACATGATCAACGTTAGCAAGCAAGAAGCCGGAGATATATTGGTGAATTTGGTAAGCGCCGGTATTTTAAATTTATTCACCAAAGATAGTGTTGATTACTTTACGTTTTCTCGACGATGTAAATCATAAAACAGATTGAAACTATGGCTGTTGAACAAGAAAATTTGGACAATGTAATTTCTGATCTGATTGATGCTGACGATAAGCAGGACGAAACCGCATCTCCCTTTGAAGGAATTGATACGACCCGGAATACAACCGGTGGCCTGCCGGTGAGCCTTACCGAACGCGCGGCCCGGCAGGTGGAAAATATTATTAAGGAAGAATCGCTTGAAGATGATTTATACCTGCGCGTAGCTGTAGAGGGCGGCGGCTGTTCCGGATTGAGTTATAAACTGGGTCTTGACCACAAAACAGAAGAAGATAAAATCATCGAAAGTCAGGGAGTAGAAATAATTGTGGCCTCCAAACACATGATGTATCTCGAAGGTATTTCCATAGATTATCCCGATGGACTGGAGGCCCGTGGTTTTACCTTTGACAACCCCAATGCTGAAGAAACCTGCGGCTGCGGCGCTTCGTTTGCTACTTAGTTTTGGGTTTTCTAGTAAGCTTTACTAAACTTTGGAACTTTAGCAAAGCTTATTTATCGGTTAAAGCATTGGTAGAATGATACCTATTCTTCCAACTCTCCCAGCCGTTCAATCATTTCAGGTAGTTTTTTAGTTAGCCGTTCTTCCTGAATGATTACGTTGTTTGTGATAAAACTCAAGCGAATCATAAATGTAGGAAAGCTCGGCAGCTAACGTATAATCGATAAGATTTAAAGCGTCGGTTTGGATTACCAACTGCTCGGCATTCATTCACATTTTTGGTGCACTAAATCCATCAGGTAAAGCTTTTTTAATACTTTGGCCTGTTAAATCAGGGGTTTGAGTCGGAGGCTTAATCACGGAATCAATATCTCCATAAATTTTTTGTGAAAGGAGACAAATTCTTGTATTGATTTATAAATATTCTCAAGCTCATTTTGAATAGCAACCATCGCCCGGTCCGCTTTTTTGTCTTCAGCTACCTATTTTCGCCATTCATTTACGCCCAGTTCCAGCAAAACACCCACCACAATTAAAACTACTTCAAAGAAAGCAACGCTACAGCTGCCGCGCGATGACGAATTGGAAAGCATTTTTAGAAAATTTATACGTTGGCTAAATGTATGTAGTGAAATCTAACAATCAAGGTTGTAATGGCAAATTATTCTAATGCAAGCAGGTAGATTTTTTACTTTTCACGTCTCAGATCTGACGTTTAATTACTATTCAAAAGCCCCGGGAAAGACGGTACCGGCTACGCGGGACAGTCGGCCGGCCTCAGCAAAAATGATTTAGTCCGAAACTTGGAAGGCACCGCTATTATCGGTGATCCCCGGAATGATGAGAACCGCATCGTTTCGCAACTTCAGCCGGCCTTCATTAACTTCCAAAACGAGGTAACGGCCCACCTTAAAAATCAGGGGGTGGACGAAGAACTATTTGAAAAGGCGAATGAAAGCGTGCGCTGGCACTACCACTGGATGCTCATCAATGAATTTCTCCATCTGATGATTGGCA
>Ga0306901_1000362_pt1 | contig 20721 bp, 18 predicted proteins | sample AntRauMFilla3767_FD_190431 | JGI IMG/M metagenome (GOLD analysis project Ga0306901, IMG submission 190431) | Saline lake microbial communities from Rauer Islands, Antarctica - Metagenome Filla 3 #767 (v2) (version 2) | ecosystem: Environmental > Aquatic > Non-marine Saline and Alkaline > Saline ... | reverse complement strand
ACAACACGAGTACTACGGAGGGCGAGAGAATCGGCCGTGGTACATGACGAGGAAAGGGTGTTGTGGAAACGTGGCGAGTACTTGTATCCGTCCGATGACGTCGAAGGCTAAACGCCATGCTGGTGCTAAAAGCACCAGCGATAGAGAATCCGCTGTGAAAAAAGGATGATAAACGCAAGAATAAGTCGTTTCATTTCTTTTTTGACGAAGTGTAGAGAGGATCCGGGCAAAACCGGAGGATGTCGGCATACTCGTGACGGACTTGCGTTTTGTGCACGAATACGTGGCTCTCAAAGAAACTTTCGGAGATAGGTTATTGACCGTCCGGATCGTGCGCCGTGATGCGAAGTCGAAATCGACCAACTTCGCAGACGATCATTCGTCCGAAACTGAATCGAACGCCATCCCTGTAGATATAGAGATTGAAAACGGTGCGTCCGGGACGATGACGGTCGAGGATTTTTGTTTCAAGTGTAAGAAAGAAATTCTGTCTCGCCTCCGTAAAAGAAGCTAAAATTTCCCACGAACGTCGACAATTCCTTCACGGCCGATGAAGCTATACGGCCCTCACATGTTGGTTGAGGAGGCTATACGGCCCGCGCCCCCTCAGCCACAAAATAGACATCGCCCTATCCCGGAGGCATCGTGGACGATTTCTCTCCCAATCATCCAGCGCTATGTCCATGACGGGAACCCATTCATGGAACAGAATATCCCTGACCTGCTGCGATTGCTTTGCGTACTCGTCGTCATTGAGAGATGCGCGGCGGAGGATTATGTCGAGACGGTCAATGTAGGGGCGGTGGCTTGCTACCTCGGCCGGCTCGTCCACTATCAGCGCGTAAAAGTCCATGGATTTTCTGAATGAGATGGTGTAGGTCCGCAGTTCGTACAGGCATCTCCAAGCAAGCCGTTGGTCCATGCCCCTGTCGTCTTCCTTCTGGTATTTATTACATAGACGGACCATTACGTCAACAACGTGCTCTTTCACGATGGTGTCGCACACGCGAGAGAGCATACCCTCTCTCTCACTCTTGAGAGACGCGCGTTGATGACGCCTATCCCTTACTTCATCCGCCATCGCAACCTGCCGCCGAAGGTTCGCGGACCCTCCGTATAGCTGCAGAGCCACTGCCTTGACGTCATCGTGTTTATAGCAAATCACTCCGGGGGGGCGCCTCACCCACGCTATACTCTCCCTGTGTTGTTGTTGTTTCACGGGGTCCATCGAGTACTGTTTACGCACCGAGTCCAGACTGACAAAGTCACGCGCATCGCGGGAGAGCTGCAGGTATGCGTACGCGATTAGCACGTGATGTGGCGCAGCCTGTCCTCTATCGACTCTTGCGCTTGCGTTCGCGGATCCGCCTGTACCGTCCCGCGTGACCACCAAAAATTCGGCCAGAAAATTCGCCAGGTGTTTTCTCTGTGCCTTCACGTCGGGTCGCGGGATCAGAGCATACAGAGGTGGAGGCGGAGCGGTCAGTTTGTATAGCCGCGTTACCTCGCGGTCGTCCATAAAGGATAAGTCGACGTACGGCAATACTTCGTCGACCAGGTGTATGACGTCATCGCACACGTGGTGCTCCACGAACATACGCAGTCCGGATTCGTACGTGTCGCTATGAATGGCCCTACACACGCACGATAACGCGATCATGTCGCGAAAACGAGCGGAACGCGTGTACAGCGGTTCATAGTCTCCGCAATCGGGGTGCAATAGACACCTGAGCACGGCAAACCAAGGGATCGCATCGGTGCCTTGCATGTGTGTGTTTACACTCGGTCAAATGATCGTCTTAGCTGTTGTCCTGAAAAACTCGTTCTAAACTCGTTTACATCCAGGAGGAGCTTCAGCTGAAATACTCCGTGCAGTTTAAGTTCTGTTTGCCTAAGTATGAAAAGGCGTTCAATTACAGCGTGTCACGTGTGTTAGCGTCGTGCTTGCACACTCTTTATCACTATGGAATCACGCATACACGATGCCTCGGGCGTGTCTCATGCGAGTCACTGAATGTACGATGGCGTCTTTCAGAGCATGATTGGGAATCAGTTGATCCGACGTCAGTGTTTCTCCGTTGACGGGGTTCGTGGTTCCTCCGTCGGATAACCACTTTTCGATGATCGTTCGCTCAAAATTGTGTCCCGATGGAGCGATGACTGGGTCGACCAGCTGTTCGTAGGTCATCGAACACAGCGACCATTCTGGGACTGGATGTGGATACGACAGAGGTATGCCTGCCCGGATGCGAAACATGATGTCGATGCAGCGTGCAGCCAACGCGTCGGGGTACAGTTGGAACAGCTTGTTCTCTTTCGAGAGCTGGTGTGCGGCGTTGTGAATGGCGACATTTTGTAGATTCCGTGGGTACAGATCGCTTACTCGATGAAACCCTGCTGTCTCAAATACGAAGAAGGTGATCGGTCCCACACCTTCCACCGAGTTCAGATGCGTATCCATGTCTTGTAGTTTCATTCTGTATGTCTTCTTTATGCATACAGAACAACGCCTCTCTCACTCTTTCGTTCGAATATGGTCATCCTTTCCGACAACATGCGCACACAATTGAGAGACTATCTTGCGCATTGCCGCGAGGGCCTTGTCGTCTTCATCAGAGGGCGGATAGGAGCGCTTGGGCGAAAACGCGCACCTGGCGTACACCTTGTGAGTCACGGCGGAATCATCGGCTATTGATCGACTCTCGAATATTATCGTCACGCGCGGATGTACGCGAACGGACGTGCTTTTGACGTACGAAACGTCGTCCAAACTGGTGGTGCACGGAAAGGCCGAGACAGGGATCTTTTCTTTGACGTAAGCGACGCCCACGCACGGAGGGTCCTTCCAGGCTTCGCAATCGTGAACGATGTTCTGATATGCGCGGATGTCCACGTTATCAGTGTTTTCATATGACACGTCCCGGTGCACGTAACATTTATACCTCCGCTTCGTGATCCCCACTTTTCCGTTTCCGGCTGAGGAAGAAGAGGAAGTCAGGGACTCGAACATGTCGAGGAACACCTGTCGTGGGAGGTCTTGTTGGTAGAGGTCCGGTGCGACGCGGGCGTTCGCGATGATGACGTCGACGTTCGTGGGATTATCTCGCCTGTCCCGCGTGACACCCCCCGATATTCCGTCAGAAGAACATAGAAAACGAATGCGTTCGAACGCCAGTCTCTCGAGGTCGGGAAGAAAGACGGCGCTCATGTTAAATACATGTATCACGCGCACGCACGGTATTGGCCGGCCACGCGTTGTTTTTCATGATTGAACGCACCTGTTTTATGTTGTAGGAGCACTTAAAAAAGGAGCACACTGTTTCCCGACTCGAAACAGAGACAGTATCAGAGAGCATGCAACAGCAACAAGCTTCGTACGTGACCGTGTCGACGGCGACAGCGAGCGAAGGAGGGGACGAAGGAGGCGGCGCAGACCCGCAGGTCAAGAACATTCGACAACTGGTGCGCGGGCACCTGGAGGAAGACGCCGGTCTGGACCCGCGGGAGGCGGAAGACGCGGAGATCGGGATTTTTAACTGGGCCTTGGAAGCGGCGGAGACGAAGAGCATCGCCAAATCCTGGAAACAGGCTACGTTCGTCGCTTTGTATGCGCGCAAAGCCAAGGCCGTCGTGGTCAACATGGACGGCGGCTCTTTCCTGGGCAACACGGGCCTGGTCGAGCGGATGCGGGCGGGAGAGTTTCGCCCGCACGATGTGGCGTTCATGCAACCGTTCGATGTCTTTCCGGAAAGGTGGAAGCAGGTGATAGAGGCCAAGACGCAGCGCGAGGAGTTCGTGTACAACGACAAGCCCACCTCCATGACGGACCAGTTCTTGTGCGGAAAGTGCAAACAACGCGAGTGTGTTTACCGCGAACTCCAGTTACGCTCGTGCGACGAACCCGCCTCCGTTTTCGTGTCCTGTCTCAAATGTGGCAACAACTGGCGTGTCGGATAGAACCACGTGGATTTAGGTAGACACGAGGAACTGTTTTGTCGTCGTCATCATCGACCTCGCTTTCTCGCTGTGTCGCAGTATCCATGCTAGCAACGCATAGGTGTTGCGGGTGTCATCTATCCCGCTGTGGGGTCGGCCGTCGAATTCCAGGCCGGCCGAGCGCAACATTCCCACCAAAGAGCCGTTCTTGACGTTGTTGTCGAGCGGCAGCTCTGATCGACAGTCGGCGAAAACCTTCTTGAGGTTGACCCACTGTCTGAACAGGCGAGGGATTTGTTTGTGCGCTTGCGTCTGCATCGGCAGCATCTGCTCCAGGTCCCAGTTGCCGACCGTGACAAACACGGCGTTTTCGGGAAACATGCAGTGTTGCCCCAGAAAAGCCTGCGCTCGTTTGAACACGCCCGGAAACGTGTCGGCGGCGTCCACCGTCTGCTGCGTGATGCCGGTGAGGCGCGTGCAGAATTCAGAAAGAACGGCGTCTGATTCAGGGCGGACGTACTCGTGAAACGTCCCATTTTCGACGAGTTCCAAAGTGTCGCAGTCCAGGATCATCATCGGAAACTCGATGATTTCGCAGCGCCGGGCTTTCTTATTGTTGTTCTCCCAGCACGTCGCTTCGAAGTCAAGCACGATCGCGTACATTATATTTCTTGTTTTACTTCTTCACACTCAAAGCGAGCGAAACGCTTATGCCATCATCCATCTATAATAGTGGCGTCGTCCTGATCTCGATAGCGGTGTAAAAATGTCCGAGACATATTATAACGATATATATATACTCCTTAAAACGATGATTCTCGACCCAAGCACGATCGCTAAGATCCTGATACTCGTGCTCATCGTCATCACGCCCCTCCTGGCCAGCGGTCTGCGCTGCAGGGTCATCCCCGCGTACTGGCCCTCGCGCCTTGCCATCCTGGCGGTGGTGGTGATCGCGACGCTCTGGGACACGACGGTGGGTATGCTCCTGCTCCTGTGGCTGCTGACCGCTTCCGTCGCGCACGTGGCAAACTGTTGCGGCGACGAAATAGAATAAACAGATCACCCGAACATCGGATCCATGTCATTATACGACACCAGACTCCACATCGCGTTCGCGGGACTCAGCATCGGACGTTGGGGATCGTATACGGGCCATCGCTCGATCCTTCTCCTATCTCCTTCGCCGTCGACCTTCGCGCGCTTGTTCGGTTGCGTTCCGTAGGGGTCAAGCGCGGTCTTCTCTATGGTGACGTCGAAGGATTTCGTCTGAACCAGGCCCGACGCCGTCCATCGCATGGCACTTTTCACCCGTGCTATGTCCGTCAACCAGCGATAACCGTACTTCACCAGGCTGATCACCACGTACTTGAATATCGACGAGCTTTGCAACTCCGCTTCGTAATCTCCACGGCAACACCACAAGAGCAGATCCGACACGTCATCCATATCGGGCCACCTGACAACACGGTCTCCGGTGGCCGTGAAGAATCGCTTCAAACACGGTATATCGAAACGTGACGCACGTCGTCTCGTCTTCAGCCTGGGTAGCACCTTGTACTCCAGATCGTACAGTTCAGGTAACCCCGTATCCAGGCCATGCACCTTTCGCTCTTCCTTCGCTGCTCGTGCGGACGACCTCGAAGCTCCTGGGACGTACACCTCGAACCCCTTGCTCAAGTACTTGTAAGTGCGATAGACGCTGGTCGTCGACCAGCGCTTCAGGTCGACAGGAAATGCCATTCGACGCATACACGGGATCCACGTCGGCGCACAGCGTACCGTTAGAGTTGGAGTCAGAGTCGTAGCCGGATAGGTATCAGCGGTCAGCTGTCTCTGGCCGAAAACCGCCACCTTACAGGGACCGAAGTCGAACGAAGATAGGAGTTGGGCCAGGGTGGCATATCTGCGGACGATGACCTGGACCACCACGTCCCCCTGGGGCTTTGGCCCGGTCAGCACGAACGTCACCGCGTTTCCCGTCTCGATCATGTGCACGCCTTTGGCGGCGTCGTAATAGCGACGCGTCGACCCGTCCCCCATGCCCACAAACACGTCGCCGTCGCCGTCGCCGTAACCCGTGCATCGTCCTCTGACTAATATGTCTCGGATGCGCGCCAGCGTGGTATCGCAAGATGCGTCGTCATCTAGGCCGACCAAGAAGACGTCGTAGTCGCCGGCCTTGGGCAGGCTGGGAACGAGCGCGGCCAATGCCGCCCCTCCCGCGAGAATGGCGGTTTCAGGGAAGGCGTCCAATACGTTCTGCACGCGATCGTCCAGTGCTGACCGCAGGTGCGCGTTCGATACGGATGTGTCGTCGATTATGACGTCCCCCGCGACTAAACCGTGAGGGCGCTCGAGGTCCTCGTTCAGCACGAGGACATCCGAAAAGAGGCGTTCGTTCGCCCTAGGCACCGCGTACTCCGGTGCGTACCGTATTTCGAAAGGCGGTCGTGGCGCGTATACAGATGAAGTCGTCATGTCGATGAGGTCGGCGTCACAAAACGCGTGTCCGCGCTCTATCCCGTACGCATCCCACCACTCGGGAAACATCTCGCGACACGCCACTTGGATCAGGGGGGTGCCCGTGGCGATATTACGCACGACCTGTTCCTGGCGCGCCACGCCCAAGAAGCGCGCCAGCCACGCCAAGTCGCGGAGAAGGTCCATGTCGGGAAGGGGGTCGGCCAGTTCTCCCGTGGCCAACACGTGTAAGAGCTCGAAGAACAAATTTCGCCGACAGGGTACGGGGATGCGAATGACGTCATCATCTGTGGCCGTCGTTTGGAACGCGCCTTCCAAAAAAGGATCGAAATAGGCCATGCTCTGGATGTTCTTGCAAGCCTGAACGACAACTCTCGAAGCGTCACTCGATGACGGTTCGAACGACAATTCGAGTTCCGTTCGCGTACTGATGCGGTGCCTGGGTACGGCGACCGCGTCCAAAATCTCGAAAGGAATGGGAGCCATTCTTTCGAACGGCCTTACGGTGCCGTGTTCGTTTTCTTCTTCCTGTACCTGTTCCTCTTCGTGTTCGACAGCCTTCGAAATCACCCAACGTTTATTGGCGCTGTGAGGCACGCACACCACCCCCCCGGTGCCGTTTCGACACACTGATTTGAAGTCGATGCCTTTCGTTCTCTGTGCACTGCCGTCGAAGTACCCGAGTTCGTCCGCCTCCTGTGTTCTCACGAACCAATAATGTCTTCCTCGTGTGGTATCGACGCGCGGCACGCTTCGCAGCTCGCTTGCGAACTTTTTTTCAAAGGCGGACACCAAGTCGTGTCCGTCCACATCTACGACACACAGGTCACTGAGCACGACACACAGATCCGTCGAAAAATCCACAAAGGACGAATGCATCAAGGGATATTTCGACCTTTGTCGTTTCACGAAGGATTCGTAGTCCTGCCACGTCCAACTGTTGTACGTGTGTGGGAACAAGGGCGTCTTGGCGCCCTTGGCGCAGGGCATGGGCACGTCCCTTGGGAAGTGCTGGCGCAAGAAATCGACGAAGTAATAGACTGTGTTCCGGAAGGATGTGATATCTCCGTAGTTGACGTTTCCATCAACCGAACTCATGTTCACCTGACGTGGGTTGGTTTGTTACCATCCCTCATCCTCTCCTTTTTTATGCGATTCTCGAGGGCTATGACGTTGCTATCGAACGAAGACGAATGAAGAAAGAAATAAAAAAGACCGATGGCGGATATACATTTGTCACGGATCATCGTAGCCAGCCAGCCCCCCCCCCATGACGTCCCGGGCCCATTCCTCGTTTTCTTCGCGCACGTACCGACCTCTCCGGGAAATTTCGGTAAATGGATTTCGCACGGTCGACATGCTCCGTGATGCACGCAGGTGCGGAACCAGTATGGTGAGCCTGGTGCTGAGTCCCAGAGATCAGATTTCCCGCGTGGCCGGCATGTCGGTTGACGAGTACGGGACAGTGTCCCCTTTTATGCATGCTGTCCTGAAAAACACGCGCGACGCGTTATTCGTCGTCTCGCGCGCCACGTCCTCGAAAGATACGTTTCCTCCGGGTAACTCGCGAGCGATGACGGTTACAGTATCTGCGAGCGATACGGGTTCGTTGCGTTTGGGGTCGACAAGTTTCGACGAAACGCCGTCCCCGTCCGGTGTCATGTAGGGACAATCCGTTTCGACCATCAGGCGCTCGAGCGGAACGATTCCCGCGCCCAGGACCGTCTTCCTCAGCTCCCGTCCGCGCTTGTGCATCCCGACGAACCCCGTTATCCCTACGTAAAACCCGCGCGCAACGTATTCGCGCGCCGCAGCGGCCGTGCCGGTGAAGCAGTGCACGACGGCCTCCACCGGCAACTTTCCGTCGACGCCCTTGAATTTGTCGAGCACGCCCAAGAAATCCTCGTGCGCGTCCCTCTCGTGCAGAAACAGTGGCAGGCGGAGCTCGCACGCCAGGGCCACGTGCGCCTCGAAACACGCCATCTGCGCGTCTTTGGGAGCGCGCATGCGGAAGTAGTCCAGGCCGGTCTCCCCTATGGCGGCGACTCGATCGCCTCCCTGCTTGAGTAGACGACACATTTCTGACCGAAACTTTCCCGGATTGGTGACGTCGAATTCCTCGGCGGCTCGATGAGGGTGGATTCCCAACGTGCACCTGAACCCGCGGTGCTCGTCGCAGAGCTGGAAGTTTCGCAGGGCGTCGTGCTTCTTCAGAGATCCCGTCGTCAGGAGCGCGCGCTCGACGCCGGCGTGTTTTCTGGCGTATTCGCAATCGCCAGCCGTCTACGGCACATCAGGATATCTGTCCACCACGAGAGCGATGTCCTTCCTCCCCTCGCGCGCAATTTCATACGTCACGTCGAATGGTTTACGACATCACAACACGACCGGGTGCACTTGCAGAGAACTCTCTCGTCGTTGTCCGCCGTGCAGACTCTAAAGATTTCGTCTGCACAAAGTAGCCTTTCCATGACGTCCAGGATTGTCGGCGGCCTGCGTTATTTGCCTGAACACTTACCAGTGACTTTGGAAAACCTCGTGTTGAACGATTGTTTGAGCCTGGTCATCCTACCACGAGAATTGCCGCAGTGTATCAGAGTCCTTGAATGCCCCGGTTATTCCAGAAGTTACGTTTTGCCGAAAGTGCTGCCGGAAGGTCTGCGTAGGTTTAAGTTCACGTTCCGTCCGCTCATTGTATCGCAGAATCATTCGCTCGTTCTAAATGACGATTATCTTCCAGAGGGACTGGAAGAGCTCATCACAGTAGGAGACGTCGTGTTCCCTGACCGCCTGCCCTCGCGGCTTCGAGTGCTCAGTTTTGACGGACCTTCTGAAGAATGGGACAGGAAACCTCGTTTGCCTGCCCTGATGCCCGAAGGATTAACGACTCTTATATACGAAGGGGCCGTGAGTTGCGCAGGGGGTATTTTGGCAAAGCAATCAAAGCAGCAGCAACCCATGTGTTTACCCTCTTCCTTGCGCTTGCTCGAGTTGAGCTTTAACTCCGGGAACGGAGACAGAGAGAGGTTGCCCAGTCTGCCGACGGGCCTGAAGGTGCTTCGAGTGTCAGGCTGTGAAAGCATCATCTTCCCTGACACGCTTCCTTCGGAGCTGGAGGAGTTCAAGTTCCACGATACTAGAATCGAGCGCTTGCCCCGGACGCTGCCGGAAGGTCTCAAGCGCCTGTCGTATTACAATTGCAACCTGGCAGAGAGCGTCGTGCCTTTTCCTGAGCTACCCTCGAGCCTCGAAGTGCTCCACGTTTCAGATGTGTCGCGTTTCTTACATCCTATCCACCCACTCCCTGGCAGGCTCAAGAGTCTGGTATGCTGTTACATTTCAGACTCTTTTTCACATCCCGACGTGGTATCCCTGCCAAGCGAGTTTCCCCCGAATATCGAGTTTTTGAACTACAGCAATAACGACCGTCTGAAAGCTCTTCCTGAGCATCTACCGCCGGACCTGAAAACGCTCAGGTGCAGCAAGTGCGGCCTCGAGGCCTTACCGGAGCTGCCTTCGGGGTTGGTTACGCTCGTGTGTAACCACAATCCCATCAAGCGTCTACCGCCCCGCCTTCCGGACGGATTGGTGACGTTGCAGTGCATCGGCTGTGACTTGGATGATTCAACAACTGGAGAAGAGACTCTTCCGGTCCATCCCTCGCTGCCCTCGAGTCTTCGAAATCTGATTACTTGCTCTCGAGAACTTGTGGCCTTAGCTCCCCGAGGATGTGACGTCGTAAATTGCAGCTATGACGACGATATAAGTGACAGCTATGATGACGATGACTATTAGTTCAGTGTTTGAAGTTCGCGAGAGACACGGCGCTCCGGGCGATAGTTATTTTTTCGGCATTGCATGTAGTAAGAGAGATAAGACGATCAAAACAACCGCTGCGCCGCATCAAAACATGTCTACGATCCCAGAAAGTGACGATACCACGCCCGGCGCGTTTTTCACTGTGGCATCCGCGGACGGAGAGTACTTCGCGGACGCCTTGAAACACGATGTCATCATTTCCGCGGCGCGTCCGGATGAAGATGACGGAGATGAGGGAGCGAAGGCGCGCAACATTTTGTTCGGGTTCGACTCGCCCGAAAAGAACAGCACGCTGCGTCTGCAAGAACACGGGAACAACGTCGCGATCGAACGTCTGACCGTGTCAACCGACACCAAGATCAGAGGAAATCTGGGGGTAGGCTTCGAAGACGATACAAATGACGACGTCATCGCCGCGAGGCTGCACGTCAGGGGCCCTGAGATGCGTCTGACGGGCGGAGGGGACACCCGTTACATGGCACACACGGACAACCTGACCGGGGCCGCCGCGTTCGTGTGCGTGGGGAGCTCCGTCTTGGAGGACACCAGCAATACGGTAGAGTTCGGGTGTTCCCCGTCGCGTCAGGCGTTCGTGCGCTACAACGGCAAGGACCGCGTCACCGTCGACCGTCAGGGCCGCGTCGGGATAGGCACGTCTTCTCCGACACATGACTTACACGTCGCCGGAAACGGACACGTGACGGGCGCGCTGTCCTGCAGCAACGTCCGCGTGGACGGCGGCTCCCTTTCCCTGGACACAAACGATCCGGCGCTTCAGGTGATCGGCACGCGCTCCAGGCCAAACAAATCCATCGCCAGATTCGTTTCCAAGGACGCGGAGGAGGGTCAATATTCGGAGGAGAGGGCCGTGTTGACGGTCATGGGCTCCGCGGGCGGGCGCGTCGGCATCAACACCGCATCTCCCGAACATGCACTGGATGTCATCGGAGGAGACGTCTTTACGACCGGACAGTATCTCATGTCGTCTGACGCTCGACTGAAGCGCGACATCCGCGTCATCCGCGGCGCCATGCAGAAGGTCAATGCGCTGTCCGGCTACACGTTCCGCCGCGTCGCAGCGTCCTCTTCTTCGAACGGAGGTGGTGATCATGAAAACGATCAGAATAGATGCGCGGGATTTCTCGCGCAAGAGCTGATGACCGTCCTCCCGGAAGCCGTTCGACAAGACGAAGACGAAAAAGGGGAAACCATGATGAGCGTGTCGTACGGAGACGTATCGGCGCTCTTGTTAGAAGCCCTCAAAGAGGTGTCCGCCAAGGTGGACGCGCTCGAGGCCAGGCTGTCACCATGACGTTCTTATAATGTGCACCATGTTCCGACATGTCCTGGGCTTGTCTTGAAGCTGGCTTTATGGTTAGGCCGATGTATGTGTTGATCTTACTTGAGTGCGCATGAATCCCACAAAGACGCTTCATTATACTCGAGACCCAGTTCTCCGGTTACGCAAGCAAAATACGCAGTCTTCAGTGTGAAGTAGGCTCGTTGCTGTAACTTGCTGCATTGCAGCACGTATTCCCGAACGCGGGATCTGTGCACAGGGTCGTCGAGAAAAGTCCAGAGATATGACTTTACGACGGTATTGTCATATAGCAACGAAGATTGAAATTCTTCATCATTGAGGACGCCGGCAGAATGGCCCTCTCTGACGAGAGCATTTCTGACGAAAGCATTATAAAAATCCGCAGTGCCGCCTTTTCCCCACTGATGAGAGCACCGATGATATCATCACTGCTTCGGCATATCCTCTTACTCGGTATGTCATTGTGTGACAGCCATGTCGGGTTATAATACACAATGGCTCAGTCTCTTGAAGTACTTATCAAGCTCCTGAAAAAATCTGGGAAGCACGGACCCCTCTTTGTTGCCCCATGTGGAAAGGGGTGTTGCAAAATAGTCTAACTCGGTTGGAGAGAGAGATCGCCTGTGACGGCCAACTCCTCTTGGACTCCATGTAGGCACGGTTGATGGAATTCATGATGTCGACGATGCCACTATGACTAAGATAGTTCCTTTCATTCCCTGTGACGATATCGCACTCGTCGCGTGCGTATTCTAACATCGGTGGGATCATGGCGGTGCGCCCGTATTTTATCGCCTCTTCGATCGATTCGCGAATATCATACTTGAATGAATGCGGCTGTAGGTGTGGCATCAGTTCGACCAACGTCTCTACCTTGCCGGACCGAATGCATGCGCGTAATGTTCGAATACCTACAGACGCACCAGCGCGTAGAAGGCGACGCGTCGCTTCGAGGTGCCCATGTTCGACGGTCTGTCTGAGAGCCGATTCATAGTCGATTGTATGATAGCGGCGGTAGACGTTTGATTGACGATCGTACCAGTCGATCAATAAGTTCAATCCGTCCACGAACCCCGTCTTTGCAATCTCCATGATGGAATCGCGAAAGAACGTCATTGTCGGCATTTCTTTAGATTTCGACGCCTCAATTGCACGTAGAAGATCGGTTGCAGCCTGGACGTTCCGGTCTTTGAGGGCACTGATCACGAGTTTTTCTAAGCATTTGATCGAAAAACCAGTGTTCGTTTGGAGTCGGACGATGTGTAGTGCGGTCCCGTACATTTCATCAGATAATATAGTTTGAACGGGATTATCGTCGGTGTAGTCGGCGTTCATCTCTGATACCAAAAAGTCGATCATCTCGGGGTTTTCTAACGCTCCCCCCCGGCAGAGCGTATCATAATCGTAAAACAATGTCTTCACGGATTGTACGGTCATGCGCGTCATTTCCTTGTTGTTCCACAGGTAGCGAGCGACGGCCACTTCACCGCACTCTATCGCGACGTCGGCCGCATTCGTACCGTAAATCATCTCCCCCATATGATCGGGATCTTCTGTCTCGTACAGAGACCGCACGTACGCCCCCCCTACCTCGACCAGGACCTTGACGAGAGAGAGATTTCCCATCTCTGCGGCGCCACAGAGCGCTTCGTTGGCTATTTGTACCCTTTCATCATCCGACCTTACCGTATGTGAGTACAGACCGCACACGTCCAGAACAGTGGCCATCCAGCCCCACGCATCACTAGGGGCGGGCAGGTCGAGCAGGTCGAGGACGTGCCAGCGTTTCAGGGTAAGGGCGTGCGCGACTGTGGCCTCTCGCAGTTCGGACGACATTCGCGGCGCAGGGTGAAGAGGCGTGTGCCAACGCGCCGATATCCACGCGCGTAACACGGTAGCCGCGTGCTCGTGTGGAAGCAGTGATCCACAGCGAAAAATTTGGACGGCATTCTCCAGATCGGCGAGGCATGTGGCATTGTTTTCGGCAAAATAAGACAGGATTATGGCGACTACATCGGGAAGCAGTCGTGGTGTCATTTTGACTGACGTAATTCGTTTCCGTCAGTTACGGGTCATAAAAAATTTTTTATGACGTGTTGCATAGGTTTCAAAATGTTGCCAGATGATCGAGTCATCCTCTTTATTGTCTTCTCATAATTAAGTGACGATGTCGAACCCATCATCGGCGAAAACCGTGTCGTATTTTATAGACGGCAGCGACGTCACGCTCCCGTACCGCCAACACTTTCTGAACCTCGTAAATCTCGTGGAAGGCGACCCGACCGAGCCGTTCGAAGGCGACTTATGTTTCCCGCATCGATGCTTGAACGACCCGCACGGAAAGGGACTGCGCGCCTTCTTGGCGAGGCGGAACGCGTCCCTGGACCAGGCGCGTGACAGCGCGGAACGGAAACAGCACAACCTCGCGTGGGCCGCCGGTCTACGCGGAGGCAGAGGAGCGAGGAACGCCCTTGAGGTGGGATTCAACGCGGGGTGTTCAGCATCGATCATGCTGTTCTCGAACCCCGACCTCCGCCTGACATGCGTCGACATCGGAGCCCACGCGTACACGCACAGGTGCGCCGGGTTCTTATCGACAGAATTTGGAAAAGACAGATTGTCGGTGATCATCGGAGACTCTCGGGCCGTACTTCCTAAATTGGTCGAAGAACAACAAAAATTCGACCTGATCCACATAGACGGAGGCCACGGACTGGACGCGGCGAGATCGGACCTGGACTGCGCGGCGCACCTGCTTTCTCCGGGAGGCACCCTGGTGTTCGACGACACGCACGAAAACGCGCTCCGTGCTCTGGTCGACTCTTTCGCCGTCAGACAGGATTACACGTGTTTAGATCTCCCGCGTCCGTGCACGCACCCTTTCGCGCACACAGCGTACGCGAAGCGTACAGGACCATCTCATCCTTGACGCCCCCGTCTCGACACCTGTCCAGGATCGCGGCGTCGCTCAACAGGAAGGGATGTCGTGCCATGTTCACGCGTTTCCATCGGTACGCGCCCTCTTTCCCGTCGCTGATGAGGACCCGGTCCGAATCGCGCGGATTTTCCCGGACGTCCGCGTGAGACGTCAGGCACATCAGGCGCGCGGATCGCACCATGTTTTCGACCAGCTTTTGGGCCGGACGACGCAGGAGGTGCATGAGCGTGTGGCGACACATGATCAGGTCGGCACACTCGTCGAAGGGGAACCCGCTAGCCTTCGACCAATCGTCCGTCGCGTCCAAACACACGAAGTCGAGGTGCGGATACTTCGTTTGATTGTCGCGTATCACCGTCGGACTGACGTCTACGCCCAAGAACCGGACGTCGGGGCGTCTCTCCAGTATCCGGGGCTGCCAATGCATGTCTCCGCACGATATGTCGACAAAGAAGCGCACGCCGAAAGTGTCTATGATACGAACTATGAACTCTACACAGTCTTGCGAGTTCGCCAGAGTAGACCCCGGACCGCTCCGTTGTCCTTCGACGTTCGTCCACAGCTCCTTTTTATATACCTCGTCGAACCCTTCAAATCGTTCGAATCCTTTCATCCTGTTTATTATAGCCAATAACATTACAATTGTCATCGGGCGTACGATGGCGTTGGTGGTGGTGAGTTGCATTTTCGGGACGCGATTCCGGACGCTGTATCCGGCTCCCTCCTGTTCTCCAATAACCTCGACCTCCGAAGAGAAGCCGTCCGAAAAGGGTGGCGTTTCGAAGAGGTTCCGAAAGACAACGCGCCGCTGACGTCGGACTATGCGGCGTCTTCTCTGCAGAGCAAGTACGTCAAGTTCATGCGTTTCCTTTCTGATCGACCTGATCTGTGGGGCACGGTGCTCGCGAACGACGATGATAAAGTCTTGTACATGGACCACAAGTTCCACATCACGCCGGAACACGTGAGGACCGCGCTCCGTCTTCTCGTCTCTGAACCACCTCCTCAACCACCTGCTGCTACGGATGCTCCTGCGGCGGTTGGATGTCTTTCGAAACCCACAATCCTCATAAGGGAGACCCCCCTGGAAAAGACTTCCGTTTGGGACGAGGTGAGGTGCGGTTGGGGCCAGCCTCGATACGCTGCGACGATGAAGGAGACGGAGGAATTCGTTCGTCAGCAGGTCCGTGATCACCCGACGGTCGTTCAGGAAAAGGTGCGCGTGTGCAACACCGGCGTGCTGCTGTACGTCTTGCAAGGAGGGCGCGAAGGGAAGGAGGATTTGATGCGCTTCTTGGACGACATGTACGACACTTGTCAGGGGCTCCGTCAACCTGAATGTCAGGTCGTGTGGTGTGTGCTGTCTCAACTCCACGCTAAGGCCGTGGAATTCCGCAGGATACGGTGGCGGGACCTGAACCCGGTGTGGTGTCCTCCGACGTAAAAAGTCGTAGCACTATCGGTGTAAGTATTCGCACATTCGCACAAAAAAACAAATACAAACGTCACGGCCGATTTCGATAAGGGAGTTGGACACTCCGTCCCACCTCTTTATAGTCTTTTATTGGATCAAACAACGGCAGGGAACGGCTGCCAATCAGTCTGACGGCGCTCTATTCAAACTGGAGAGACTTCCTGATCAAGTGTGACATATAATTTGGATCGATCAATTACCTGAAGGCCTGGTGGATGTCGAGTAGTACGAAGGGTGCATAAGGGTTTGATTCGAGCGAAAGTGGTGATCGTCCGTTGTTCCGATATCGACTCTTCGTGGATGGTTTTCAAATAAAAAAAAGGAATCGACGGATTGATCATTTCTAGGGTTGGCAGATTCCGTATATTTAACAACATCCACTGATGGCGCTTTAGCCTTATACCCTGATCGTGGAAATATACGGTTTGAAACGTATATACGGAATCGGCCAACCCTAATCATTTCGTATTCGTAAGCGGTGTTTCTGACTGTATAGTTGTATAAAGAAATTGATCAACCAATTCCACATATATTCTTTTTATTTCTGTCACACAAGCGAGAACAAAGTATACCTTGATGGCGTCGGATGTGTTGCACCTGATGCTGCACTCGATCATATGTGACGACTTGAACCTACGAGACATAGTGAAATTGAGGGCGACGTGTCGAACGATTTACCGCGCGCCCTCGTTAACATTGAAGAAGTTGGACTGCAGGACGTGTTACAAACTGGAAAGACTGCCGGAACAATTGCCGAACATCCTGACGACGCTCGTCTGTTCTGAATGTTATGAACTGGAGAGACTGCCGGAACAATTGCCGAATGGCCTGACGACGCTCAATTGTAATTACTGTGCGAAAGTGGAAAGACTTCCGGAACAGTCGCCGAATAGCCTGACCACGCTCGATTGCAGTTATTGTACAAAACTGGAGAGACTGCCGGAGCAGTTGCCGACCAGCCTGAAGACACTCGATTGCCGTTGGTGTTGCGAACTGGAAAGACTGCCGGAACCATTGCCGATCAGCCTGACGACGCTCAATTGCAGGAAGTGTTTTAAACTCGAGAGACTGCCCGAACATTTTCCGAACGGCCTGACGACGCTCAATTGCAGTTGGTGTTGTAATCTGGAGATACTGCCGGAACAGTTGCCGAACGGCCTGACAACGCTCGATTGCTGTGGATGTGATGAACTGGAAATACTGCCGGAGCACTTGCCGAACGGCCTGACGACGCTGGATTGCAGTAATTGTTTCAGACTGGAGAGACTGCCGGAACAGTTGCCGAGCAGCCTGACGACACTCAGTTGCAGTCACTGTTTCAGACTGGAGAGACTGCCGGAACAGTTGCCGAACGGCCTGACGACGCTCGATTGCGGTGAATGTGTCGGATTGGAGAGACTGCCGGAACAGTTGCCGAACGGCCTGACGACGCTCGATTGCGGTCGATGTGTCGACCTGGACAGACTGCCGGAACCATTGCCGCCCAGCCTGACGACGCTCGATTGCGATTACTGTTATAAACTGGAAAGACTGCCGGAACCATTGCCGTCCAGCCTGACGACGCTCAACTGCAGTTGTCTCATACTACTGGAGAGACTGCCGGAACAGTTACCGTCCAGTCTGACGACGCTCGATTGTCGTTATTGTGTCAACCTGAAGATATTACCGAAACAGTTACCGAATGGCCAGACGAATGTCAAAAACGAAGGGTGTATAAGTATGGTTGGCGATTTCCATAGATTTGACCCCTATAGAACTGGAGTAGTAACGGGTATTTTGGGAAATATACGCCGTATAATATGGAATTGGCCAACCCTATGTACAAGGTTTCTATTCGAGCGAAAGTAGTCGGGGGGCGATTGACATTCAATCGTGCAGTGACTTTGAAAGCGGCGGCTGCGTCGTAGACGCAAAACGACCAGCGAAGAACCAGCGTTCCGGTCATTTTTGTTTAGGACTGTCTGGACTGCTGTCGGGTGCGACGTCTCTGCTGGTCCCGCGATCCAGGGCGCCGCTCCAACCGAGAGGGTACATGAAGAGATGCATAATGTCGTAAGCTTCGTACACGCCTGCACGGACCACGGCGCCTCCCTCCTCCTGTGACGGCACACCCACTTCCCAGTGAGGCGGCAACACCAGGACCTGAGACGCGCGCATCTGGAAGTCTATGGGCATCGATCCCGGAGGAGCGCGACGCGATCGCGCTCGAATCACGAACTTTTCATCATCTGCAGATGATCGACGTCTTTTCCGCTTTCGAGGGACGGGAGTTACAAAGGTGGCGTTAGCAAAGGTCCTTAGTGGAGTCATATTCGGCTCGAGGTCGACGGCCTCCCTCGCCCGAAGACGGACATAATAGTATCGCAGAGATACGCGGACAAGCTCCCGGACGTCGCAAACACGATCTTCGATCAGGATGGGCTGCTTGTCCATCAGCAGGTCCGGTTGAAAACTACCGACCGTCACCTGAAGGACGGTTATACGTCGGGGAGTCTTGGCGTAATATCTTAAGAACACGAGGAAAATTAGGAACAATGCCAGGAAGAGGAGCAAGCGCGACGTGCGCACGGCCGCGACGCCGTTGATGGCGCGCGCACCGGGAACGTGTGCTATGTCTCTGTTTGCAGACATCGAGTACGGAAGTGGACGATCTTTCGGGATGGTGGTTAATAGGGGTGCAGATTTGATTTAGAGGCACATCGACGACCATGTATGAATGCCGATTGACTGCACGCGTAAAATCACGCACTTACGCGATCGTAAGAAAAGGAGAACGTAGGAATTAGGAAAATGGTCATCGAAAAAAGTGTTGCAGCGGCGAAGGAAGGTCTGGTAGGATAGTCGTAATGGTTATTCCTGTGGCGTCCAGGATGCGAGCTTGCACGTCCGGTGGTGACCGATCGACCAGAAAGACTGAAATGTTAGTGCCCTGTGAATTATTATAATAGATCACCGATCACAAAATGTCCACTTTGATGCGTCAAGAATTGATTCAGTCGTGATTTTTATTCCGTCGCAATCGCAATTCAGCGTATGCAGCGACGAAGGAAGGTCCGGGAGGCTCGTCAGACTTTCACACCCTCTGCAATCCAGCGTATGCAGCGACGAAGGAAGGGGCGGGATGCCCGTCAGACCAGGGTAGTACAATACTTCCGGGGAGTTCGTGATATCAGACAATTCGCGAGTTTTCCAAAGGGTGGTACCTGCCGGAAAATACAGGAAATCGTACAAATGAGTCGGTTTACGACTTTCCCCGGAACTATTGTACTACCCTGCGTCAGACTTACACACTTTCTGCAACTCAGCGTATGCAGCGACGAAGGAAGGGACGGGATGCCCGTCAGACTTGTACACGCTCGGCAATCCAGAGTATGCAGCGACGAAGGAAGGGACGGGAGGCTCGTCAGACTTTCACACCCTCTGCAATCCAGCGTATGCAGCGACGAAGGAAGGGACGGGAGGCTCGTCAGTCTTTCACAATCTCTGCAATTCAGCGTATGCAGCGACGAAGGAAGGGCCGCCGGGAGGCTCGTCAGATCTATGCACCCTTGGCAATTCAACGATTGAAGCGATGAAGGAAGGTCCAAGAGGCTCGTCAATCTTTCACACCCGTCGCAATTCAGCGTATGCAGCGACGAAGGAAGGGCCGGGAGGCTCAACAGACTTGTACACCCGCCGCAAATCAGCGTATGCAGCGACGAAGGAAGGGCCGGGAGGCTCAACAGACTTGTACACGCTCGGCAATCCAGAGTATGCAGTGACGAAAGAAGGGCCGGGAGGTTTGTCAGACTTTCACACCCTCTGCAATCCAGCGTATGCAGCGACGAAGGAAGGGGCGGGATGCCCGTCAGACTTACACACTCTTGGCAATCCAGAGTATGCAGCGACGAAGGAAGGGACGGGATGCCCGTCAGACTTGTACACGCTCGGCAATCCAGAGTATGCAGCGACGAAGGAAGGGACGGGAGGCTCAACAGACTTGTACACGCTCGGCAATCCAGAGTATGCAGCGACGGAGGAAGGGACGGGAGGCTCGTCAGTCTTTCACAATCTCTGCAATTCAGCGTATGCAGCGACGAAGGAAGGGCCGCCGGGAGGCTCGTCAGATCTATGCACACTTGGCAATTCAACGATTGAAGCGATGAAGGAAGGTCCAAGAGGCTCGTCAATCTTTCACACCCGTCGCAATTCAGCGTATGCAGCGACGAAGGAAGGGCCGGGAGGCTCAACAGACTTGTACACCCGCCGCAAATCAGCGTATGCAGCGACGAAGGAAGGGCCGGGAGGCTCAACAGACTTGTACACGCTCGGCAATCCAGAGTATGCAGTGACGAAAGAAGGGCCGGGAGGTTTGTCAGACTTTCACACCCTTGGCAAATCAGCGTATGCAGCGACGAAGGAAGGGCCGGGAGGATCGTAAGACTATTACACCATACGCAATTCAGCGTACGCAGCGACGGAGGAAGGGGCGGAAGGGTCGTCAGACTTGTACACCAATTGCAATCTAGCGTATGCAGCGACGAGGGAAGGGCCGGGAGGTTCGTCAGACTTGTACACCAATTGCAATCTAGCGTATGCAGTGACGAAGGAAGGGCCGGGAGGTTCGTCAGACTACGACACCAATGGCAATTCAGAGTATGCAGCGACGAAGGAAGGGCTGGGAGGCTCGTCAATCTTACACACCCTTCGCAATCCAGCGTATGCAGCGACGAAGGAAGGACCGGGAGGCTCGTCAGACTTTCACACCCT
>Ga0306901_1000360_pt1 | contig 20792 bp, 37 predicted proteins | sample AntRauMFilla3767_FD_190431 | JGI IMG/M metagenome (GOLD analysis project Ga0306901, IMG submission 190431) | Saline lake microbial communities from Rauer Islands, Antarctica - Metagenome Filla 3 #767 (v2) (version 2) | ecosystem: Environmental > Aquatic > Non-marine Saline and Alkaline > Saline ... | reverse complement strand
ACGCTCCTAGAGGCTGAGTACGTCTATTATCATTGTGAAGCGGGTATCAGCCGGTCTACGGCTGCAGCTTACATCCTCCATTGTATTGATCTAGGTCCGGGCCTGCGCCGGGAAGTATGGTGCAGAGGTCCAAAATGGTCGCATGGATCCTTTGGATGTGGAAACAATAGACCCGTCGTACACGACGTTAAAAGATCAAAATTAAGCCCCCGTGGCCCAAATGGAATGAGGCACGGCACTTAAAATGCCGGTTAGTTGTGGGTTCGAGTCCCACCGGGGGTACTTGAATACTGGAGTTACGGCATGTCTGAATATAAGCCCGCCATACATCCGAAGACTTTAATCAAAGCCGCTCGGAGAAAGTATGAAAAAGAACCCCCACAACACCCAATAGTGGTTTCGGGGTACTCTGCACTTTTACTAAAGAATTTTACTCCTAAATTAAGGCAAGTGATCACGGAAGTTGCAAACGAAGCAAGAGATCTCACTCTTGTTTACGAGGAAGGCACTTACGAGTGAGATCGGGCCTTTGGGGACATTTACAATAAGCATTATCAAGCGATAATGAATCCAACAGAAAGGGACAGAAATGCCGGATAACTATTCGATGGACATTGAATTTTACGATGATGAGGATACAGCCGGGTCAGATCACCCATTCGAATTTCACGAATTTTCGCACCCTGTTCCCGTACCGAATGTGTCGGAAGAAGTGGTTGTAGGGGGACGGGGCGAAGATTTTAGTATGGTTAGGGGTACTATTAAGCGTCGTAAGTTCATGTATTACAGCGTCGATAGTAAATTGCGTGTGATGCTTTACTTGACCGGGGTTGAAAATGCGTGACAACAAAACGAAAAAATCGCCCTACCACGACGTCCGAGTCACCAAAGGGGTCTACGGCGAACTGTCGAAGATTCAAGAGGAACTGGATGAGGCCGTTGACGCCGATATCCGGGGCCTCGACTTACTGGTTCTGATAGAGCTTGCGGATGTGATCGGTGCTGTCGCCGGTGTGGCCGAAGAGCAATATGGCTTCGACCTCGATCAACTGATTGCCTTCAGCGAAATGGTCCGGGGTGTTAAGTCGAAAGAGGCTGCCCAAGCCCAAGAAAATCTGGAACAGGCCAAGCAATCCCTCGAAGCCGCCAAAGCCTCACGCCGAGAACTTGAGGGGGGCTGGGAAGTTATCTGTCGGCGCATCTGGGATAACCCTTCCATTCCGATGGCCGCAAAGATCGGCAGGATGCAGGACCGTTACCTAAATCACCCGGAAGAATTGCCGCTCAAGATTCTGGAGCCGGGGGATGAACCGATGATTTGCGATGTCTTTGAAAAGCAAGGCTGGAAGTTTGATCTGGATGAGGATTTCAACCGTGGCGAGCGGGAAATGATTAACCATTTCGGCGGCCTCCGAGCATTCGCTGCTTTACTGACTGAGAAATTCACCGAACAAGCCGAACAGTATGGCCGCAAGCCTAAAGGGCTGGCTGGTGAAATGATTGGCGAAAATGGGAAATCCAGCGGGCCAGTCTTCAACCCGAAACAGTATGGCACCGATGAGTGATTACACGATCGAAGATGGGGTGGTGCATTTAGGACCCGAGCTATCGGAACTGGAGCGCCGCCTTTTTCGAATGTTCGAAGAGCGATTGATCGCCAAGGGTTTCAAGTACCTGTCGGTCCCTTCCTCTTTGAAATGGTCATCGCTTCGCAAACAAGGCACAGTCACCGTAGATCACACCCTGAACGTGGACGAGGTGCATTGTCTGGCGGGTTCGGCGGAGCAGGGTATCTTGGAGCGATATGCGGGCCAAAACGTCGAGCCGATGCTCCTGTACGCTGAGAACGCCTGTTTCCGTACCGAAGATGAGTACGAGGGTTTGCGGTCGTGCAAAGAGTTCCGCAAACTAGAACAGTATGCCTTTGTTGATCCCGACGAATGGGAAAGGGTATTTTTCGAATTGCTGTCCAATGCGCTTCGGTTCCTAGAAGACCTTGGGATTGAATGCCGCGCCCGTGATTGCACCAAAGACGATCCGGGTTATCACCATTACAAAGTCGACATTGAGGTCTGGACTGAGCAATACGGCTGGCTAGAAACCCACTCGTGTTCGTATTTCGCCGATGAGCAGATCAAGCGGTTTTCGATTGGTGGCGACGTGCATTCGATTTCTAACACCGGCCTTGCCTCCCCACGTGTATTGATCCCGTTTATTGAACAAGGAATAGGTCCCGATGACTTGTAAAGTATTGCCTGTAATCCACGTTTCTGAAACGCGCCAAGTGTTGCGTAACGTGGACATTGTTCTAAAAGCCGAAGCTGACGGCGTGTTTCTTGTGAACCACGATAAGGATTGGCAGCATTTGCAACGTGTCGTAAAGGCGGTGCAGGATTTTGCCCCCGATCTGTGGCTAGGGATCAATTCGCTTGACCTACATCCCAAGCAGGCGTTCGGCTTTTTCAAAAGCGTGGACGGTATCTGGACCGACAACGGCGGTATCGACGAGCGTTCGAAAGAGCAGCCACATGCGACTATGATCCGTGACGCCCGCGCTAACTATGATGGTCTGTATTTCGGTGGCGTTGCGTTCAAGTATCAGAGGCCCGTTTACAACGTCGTAGGGGCCGCCGAGATTGCGACTGACTACATGGACGTCGTGACGACCAGCGGACCCGGTACAGGCCGTGCTGCAAACCCCCAGAAGGTTCGCATCATGAAAGAGGCGATGGGCGACCATCCCTTGGCGATTGCGTCCGGGATCACACCGGAAAACGTAGGGACGTTTTTGCCTTACGTGGATTACGTCCTGTGCGCCACGGGCATTAGCGACGATTTTCACAACCTCAATCCCGACCGTGTACGTCAGTTGGTCGAAACAGTAAGGAGTAACGATGAAACCGAAGATTAAAGTTGTGATCGACTATGGGGAGGGGCGAACCCGGACTGTATTCGACGATGTGCTGGAAGGGACGGTGGGGGCCGAGCAGCCTATTGATCCCGTGACCGAAGAAGACTATGAGAACCGGAAGCTAAAGAAAACTTTCGACGCCAAGACATTAACTGGAACGGTCAATGTGTCCGCCATTAAAGCCGTCCCTGAACCTTGCTCGGAGTGTGGACAATGAATGCACCCGACCCAGCGCAATGGAACCCTAGTAGGGCACGCCGATCTTTTGATGAATGGCACGCCGATCCCGATTCCCAAACTCGTCTTAGGGAGGAATCTACCCTTTACGAAAATTTTCGGGATATGGTCCGGGATATGGAAACCTTTTTCAAGGCCAATCCTGAGCAATCTGTGGTCAGTTTCGACAATCTGAGTCAACGTCGTGTGCGCTTTTGTTCGCACGACCGAAACCGGATGTGGGAGATGGGCATATCTGATCTAGTTAGGGATGTGGAATCCTTGACGGAGACCGAACTGGAATGGCTTATAACGGAAAAGGGACGTTCCGAACTGGCCGCTTTTTGGACAACCGAATGGAGTAGTGATGATTGATCTCACAAAGGTGCTTGTCGAATCACCGTTCGCGGGCAAAGGCGACACCGAAGAAGAACGTCGTATCGACGAACAGAACAATATTACCTACGCCCGCCGTTGCTTGCACGACTGTTTCGAGCGCGGTGAGGCTCCTTACGCTTCCCATTTGCTTTACACGCAAGAGGGTGTGCTTGACGACGATATCCCCGAAGAGCGCAAGCTAGGGATCGACGCGGGCCTCCTGTGGGGCGCGGAAGCGGAAAAGTCCGTGTTCTATTTGGACCGGGGCTTTTCGACTGGAATGCGTTATGGTTTACTTCGGGCTATTGAACTGGACCGCCCGTTTGAATTCCGCGTTCACCTGGAGTATCTGGATGAGTCGTGGATCCTTCGGGTTCACCAGAACGTCGTGACGACCGTAACGCCGATTACAGATTGGCAAGAGTCAATCAATTATCGTGTGTTCGGATTGGCCGAAGACTATATGGGGTATGATGATCCGGGCTATGCTGAATCTGAAAGAGCAAAAGGCCCGGAACCCGAAATCGTCAAGTTTTTGGATTGGGCAGTGGAGCAATACGGATGATAGGCGGATTTGATGTAGTGATACCGGTGCATAGGCCGATTGAAGGGGTCAAGCCTAAGATCATTGCTGCGTTCCGTTCGATATGGCCGGAAATGGTGCTTGAAGATCTCGAAGAGGAACCGGGTCGCTGGGAGTTGTTCATCCACAAAGACCAGTTGGCTTTGGATCGGTGGGCCGGGGGCGAAGAAGAACGCGCCGAATACGACATTGAGGACATGGTACAGGTTATCTGGGACCGTGGTGAAATAACCCTCGTGTTCGATAGGGAAGGCAAATTCGAAAAGGAAACGACCCAAAAAGTCTGCGAAGCGCTCTTGACTTGATCCCCCATACGTAGTAAATCTGATACGCAATACTCACCCCCACTGTAGGAGACGTCAATGACGACCCAAATGAATGCCCGCAACAACCGAGATTTCATCCGTATGTATTCGCTCGACTTGGCGAATTACGTCAACGATGTGGTTTCGAGAAAGTCTTACGTCGAAGCCACTTCGCTGGCTGTTTATTTCGTAGAAATGTGTGAGGAAGTAGTCTTTTCCCACACGAAATTCCCGTTGATCGGCACCAAGCTCTACGGCTTGACGCACAACCGGGAACAGAATTCGCTCGACATGAACTACCTCATTTTGCAAGAGGTAGCTGGTCGATCCGAAATGGATTACGAAAACATCCTTTATCACGTGGACCGCTTTCTGGCGCGCACTGAAAAGGGCCTCCGCCATTCGATGATCCAATGCCTGCCGCCGTTCATTCAGGCTACCCGTGACGTTCTGGCAGACGCCGTAAAGAGCGGTGAAGCCCGTGGCAAGATCACAAGGGACGACCTCCCTCTGTATCTCGAAGCCCATAACCGGGCTGTAGCGAGGCACCTCGCATCCCGTGCGGACGACCCCAACGTTCCGATCGATGAGTACCGCTCCTTGGAAGATATCCAAGAGTCCAAAGCGCACCTTGTGTTCCAGAACATGAGCGAATCGCTGAGTAAGACGCTGGCCGCTTTCGTGTATTTGGATGCCCAAGGCGAACGGTACAGTCAGTCGGATGTGGTACGGCTTACTGGTATGACAACTTCGCTGGTATCGTCGGCTACGGAGTGGCTTCTGGACCATGCTTTCATCAACCGTGATCCACGCCAGCGCTATTACTCGACAACGGTGACGTTCGACGGTCTTACCGTTGATGAGGCACGTAACCTCGTCAATACGGTACCGGTCGAAACTGAGCCGACTTCGAGCATCGAAAACCTTACGTGGTTGCAGGGCCTTATTTACGCCACGCTCCAAGAGTTGGCGGTCGAGGATGATCAGGTTCAGATTGGTGGCGACGAACTGGTCACTATCGCGACCCGCACACGTTGGACGGCCTCCAACGGCACGACGTCGGCTGCGATCAGTGGTCTGGAAGACCGGGGCCTTATCGCCCGGAACACCGGAACCAAGCCGTACACGTACATCGTGACGGAGCGCAACGAACCGCAAGTCATTTTCTCGAACGTGACGCCCGGTGATCAACCCGAGGTCCAAGAGGTCCTGCAGCTAGAGCCGCAAGACGATGTGACCTTTGCGGCTGTCGAAGCCCCGGCGAATGTTATCCAAGGTGGGCAAGTTACCATGCGACCTGTGGAAGTAGGTGGGCAAACCGTTACCGAGGTAACGCCTTCCGAAAATCAAGCTCCTGTTCCCCAACGATATTCGATGGGGTCGCTGGAAGACCGCCAACAGAGGCTGGCCACGTCTAATTTGGAATTGCTCATTGACGACCTTATTGAAAGTCGTCTGAACATGTTGAACCCGGAGGTGGCCCTCGATATCATCACGAATGGCCGGGTGCGGGCGAATTTCGACGAAACTACTGGTACCAAGACCATTAGTTTTGAACTGTCGGAAGACGAGCGTATCGAAGACTGATGACTTGATACGTTAGCAGTACGAACCCCTCCCTTATCGGAGGGGTTTTTCTTTTGACGCCTTGCTTTTTATGTAGTATAGCTTAGATGCTGGCGGTAACTTTTCCGAGATGGAAGGCTGATGATACGACCCATCCTGTTCTTATTGTTCGTAGGACTGATTATCTACGGCACCTTTACGCTTATCCGCAGGTGGCGTAACCGGTTGGACCGGAGTCTCAAGAGGCGCTTTCGCAAGATGCGTAAGCTCATTCTCAAGGGCATAGACAGTAGCCAAAAAGACCGGGCGAAACGCCTTTTGGCGAACTGTGAGACTTTCCTCGACATGACCCTTGTGGCCTACGAACGGCTCCAAGAGCTTAGGGAGATGCAGGCGGAAGCCTCCGAGCTTGTGAGGGTGGCAGACCATGCCGAGCACCACCAACGATTGGAAAGGAAAATCCGCCATTCGATGGAAGAGTTCTTGAGCCGGTTGTATCTGATTTCTTCCGAAGCGACATTTGATTGGCAACGATCTTTGGACCAACTGGAAGAGTTCACCGAAGAACTCGAAGACCAGCGCAAAGTTTTCCTCGATCTCAACAGCGGTGACGTGGCGTTAGAGAATTTCGAAATCCCCGAGGAGCAAGAAATCCGCGTTTAATCAACACCCATTACTAGGAGTAATGATGAAACGAGCACTAGCACTACTGTTTTTGATTTTTTTCGCCACATTCAATACGGGGTGTAGCACCCAAGACGTACCGGCAGGACACAAAGGTTTCATGTTTGATAGGACCGGTTTCCTTGCTCTGTATTCGGGCGGTGACGGCCTCCAAGAGGAAGAAGTGCTGGACGAGGGTACCCATTTCACGGGGATCTACGACCATATTCAAGGGGTCAACTGTCGTGACGCCCATGTCAAAGAGCCTATGAAGGTTCTGACGCAAAGCGACATGGAAGTGACGGTTGACCTTCGCGTGACCTACAGCGCCGACTGTTCGTCCAACAAGAGTATGCTGAAGTTGGTCAACAAGGTGGGTCCCGCCGTTGATTCACGTTTCGTCCAACCCCCGCAGGTGTTCGAAAAGTACGTCATGCCTACGATCCGAGAATCACTGCGCAATCACCTAGCGGCATCTACCCTCGAAGAGGTCAAAAACGTTCGAGGTGAGTTGGCTCTAGCTGTGAAAAGTGATCTGGAAAAGACGCTAGAAGAGAAAGGTTTTCCGGTGCAAGTGGACGTGCTAACGGTGTCCAAGATTTCATTGCCCAAGGCTATTACAGCCAAGATTAAGGAAATCGAAGTTGCCCGCATGGAAGCCAACAAAGAAACCGAAAAGCAGCGTGCGTCCAAAGTACGCCTAGAACGTGAACTGTTTGAAGCCCAGCAACAGCGCGAAGTATCACGTGAGATGGCTGAGAAAGAGAAAGAGGTGGCGACCATCAAGGCCGAAGCTGATCTCGAAATCAAAAAACGTGAGGCGGAGGGTATCAAAGAAATCCGCCAGCAACTGACTGGCAATTACCTAGAGTACCTTAGCCTTTTGAAAGGCGCTGAGGTGCAGCATGAGTTCGCCAAGTCGCTGAAGTCGGGTACCAAGTGGTACATCGATAAGGATTTCCTTATTCCGCCCGGTAGCGCCGCTAGTGTGTCAGTTGGTAAGTAATTTGACGTAACTGGACGGGGGCCTTCGGGTCCCCGTTTAGCTTTGAGGAGTTTCATGATGGGCACACGATCATTAACCGTATTTTATAACAACTATTGGCCCCAACAAGACGAAACCGAAGTTGCCGTTATGTACAAGCAGTACGACGGATACCCTTCCGGGTTAGGTGACGATCTTGTCGATTTGCTTCGCGGTGTGCGTATCGTCAATGGTATCGGCGGAGATGTATCTAATATCGCCAACGGTATGCCTTGCTTGGCGGCGCAGGTTGTGTCGCATTTTAAGTGTGGCGGGGACCCTTCCGATTTGTTCAGCAAGGGCATAGCCGGTGGAAGCTATCTGTACCCCGCAGGTACCCGTGATTGCGGCGAAGAGTATATCTACGAGATTAGGTGTGCTCCTCAAGTTGGAAGCGAACGAGACCGTGCCATTCACCTTACGGTCAAGACGACATACGGGACAGATGACGTCCTCTATGAGGGCTTGCTGGACGAGTTCGAGAGCACCCTCCTAGAGGAATAGTTTTGACGGAACCTAAAAGTAAGGGTATGTGATACTAGAGATCTTCTGGGGTGGCCCTAGAAGGCTCTTACAACGTACCTTTACTTTTAGGAGTCCATTATGTCAGCGGCACCGGTTTCAGCAACATTCGAAGATTCATTCGAAGATCCAGTCCAAAAAGCATTGAGGCGGGATGATAAGGTTCAACTCGTTCAAGGTGAAGACTTGACGATGGCCGAAATCGAATTGGAAGGTGATAGATACTTCTTCACTTTCCATTCGATTGTGCGGTTCATGGCGCGGGCTGACCAAGTGACCCGTGACTTGTTCCCTCACCTCGATCTGGACTATTCGGACCACGCGCTTTTCGCGATGATTCTCTTGTTCAGACAAGGGGCTTTCGGGACTTATAAAAACGTCAAAAGACAGGGCGAGGGGAGGTTTTCGTCCGGGTGGTTGTTCGTGCTGGTCGAAGAGGGGGGCGTCAATAAGGTCGTCACTTCTTACCCCAAGAACTCAACCACACGCTTTTACCACTCATGAAAGCGCACCACGGATTCAAAGAATAGTTTTGACGTGGCCGGGATGCTAGGGTATATATAAGTAGTTGCAGGGAAACTGCTTATAACCACGACGGAGGCCGCGATGCAAACTTTCGATTCCCCTTACATGTTCCTGAAAGTTCCACCGGTTATGTACCGGGAGGTCCGGGATTTCGTATACCGCAAGTATTGCGGTCACATTCTCGGGCAGGCAGAGGCGGAAATTGCGGAAATCAAGACCTATGATTGGGCCACAAACGAATACCGCAAAAACAAGGTCGAAACCCTCGAAGGGATTCGTGAAGAGTGCCTCAAGTACACAGACAAGGCGAAGGTTTACAAGACCAAGAGCCGCACACAGATTGCCCTGAACCTTGACGGGTGGGAATACCGTGACCAAGTGTTCGAAGAAAAGATCGAGGGCTGGCTGTACGACGGAGGCATCAAGGTGTCCCTCCATTTCAACACCCACAAGAAGCGCACGGGTTGTTGGAAAGAGGTTGACCGGTGGTTGCAGGTGGACGTTCCGCGCTATGACCCTATTAATGCTGAACGTCTGAGGTCGCGCCTGTTGCGTTTGAATAGGACGGTTAGGCACGATTGGCCCACTTCGCCCAGAACCTCTTAGGGTATGGCACAATGGTCGGTGGGTTCACTGCGGGCTTACCTTCCCGCCACATTCGGGACTATGAGTTTTGTTACAGCGGGTATAAATGGAAAGGTAGCCGCCGTTTCCAACAGTTTCATGCTTTGAGGGACGTCGAGTATTTCCCCCGTCTGGACGATGAAATCCAGATGTTTTACCACACGATGAAGGGTATCGAAGACCCTGATATAATGCTTCGGGCTGTTAAGTTGTCAACGGGGCAGTTGGAACGTGGGCCGCAGCTTTACCCGGATTACCATGAGCTTAATGGGGAACAAGAAGACCAGTTTCTGTATTGCCGTGACGGCACCCGATTCTTTAGCTCTTTGAAGTACGAGCAGCCAGAAAAATACCGTGACGCTGTTCGTAAGTTCACCAAAGCAATGCATGTCGTGGGGCTTCTTGGATAATCCCTTTGTATTAAACGGGTTTAGGAGGTTACTATGTCCCTAAAACTCGCCAAGATCGTAGCACACCGCTACATGCACCGGTCTGTTTCCCGAAGTAAGACCGCATCCGACGATGATTACGCACCGGCACAGGTGCTACCTAAGCCCTGCACGGTCGTGTCGGAGGTGTGGCTGAGGGATTGGCCGGGCGTTGGGGCATGGCAAGATGAGTATGATCCTGCCATAGATAACCACGTCGACGTACCTTCCGTCGCACTAGAGCTTCGGTTGCGCACGGCGACCGGAGAAGATCACACCCGTCTTGTCTACATTGGCTTTCCCTTAGAGGCCGGGCGTTACGAGGTTCTTCGTACCGCAGGCGCTAAGGACGTCGAGGGTTTTCCCGAGGTGGGGCATACTCTCCAGACTGTGATCGGGTGGATCGGCAAAGACGAATATTCGGAGCGTGCGGTCCGTCTAGGGAACATCCATGACCCTGCAGCCGATTCGTGGAAATCCTATGTGGACCAGAACGTGAAATACCGCATCATCCACCGTGTGGCCGCTGGAACCGCCTCCCTACCTTCCGCCATTACCGGCGACATGAGCCTGTAACAATTCGTTTTGACACGTAGCATTTGCTGGGGTATAAGTAACAGGCATTAAAACCCCAGAGGTGCTTATGTGTGAACAATGCCTAGCCGAGACGGTAACGGTGGCCATTATCGAAGGCCCACCGACACCCGAGGCTACACAGCAAGACCTTGATTTAGGTCGTGTTACTACGGGCTGGTACGTAGCTGTCGCTACCAAGGCGGCTTACGATTTCGTCCCCGGCGACGTGTTTGTGGGCAGGATAAACGACCCAGACATGGTGCTTACGGACGACCTTTTCGATATGGAAGAGTGGACTGCCGAAGACGAGGACGAAAACGCCCTCGACCATCTTCGTGGTGGCCCCGTAAATTCCCTGTCGGAATATGAGGATTCACCTCTGGCGTCAGACCGGTTCATTTTCGGCGAAGGCAATACCAACATTTTCCATCCCGATTTCGAGACGGGTGGTAAAGGCGATTGGTGGGTGGCCGTGCCAAGCATCGTACACGATTTCGAAGAGACGTTCGGTGCGCCCCCTAGAGGGTTCGGTATTTGGACTGCATGGCCTATCGCCAAGGTGGCAGAGGTATTTCGGGAACACGGAGTTCCTTACGACAAGGAAGGGCGCTTGAAATGGGCGCTCGAAAACAAGGAAAACAATGACGATTCGTGACCTAGTGCTATATCCGAATGACGTTTTGATTCAGCCGACTATCGAGGTTGAAGCAACGTCGGAAGATACCCATGCCTTGGTGCAGGATCTCGTCGATACCATGCACAATGCGAAAGGTGTCGGCTTGGCTGCCCCGCAAGTGGGTGAGTCTAAGCGGGTATGTATCGTAGAGTTCGAGGATGAACTACACGTGCTGGTTAATCCCCGCATTCTAGAGTGGGAAGGCACCCCCGAAGCCGACGAAGAAGGGTGCCTTAGTTTCCCCGGTGTGTATACCCCTGTCGAAAGGTCGCCGAAGATCCGGGTTAAGTATCAGACCCCCGAGGGTGATGATATCGACCGGGAAGTTGAAGGGTTCTTAGCCCGAGCCTTTCAGCACGAAATCGACCACCTCAACGGCGTTCTGTTCATCGACCGAATGAGTGCTCTGCGCAAGCGGATGGCGCTGAAAAAGTATCGCAAGTTCCTGAACCGGAGGAACAAATGAGCGACGATTTAGACATCGAAAACATGAGCGACGACGAGTTGCGGACCGAAGTTGCGGACATGGGTGAAAACATGGTCCGTAAGGTTTGCCAGCAGCTAGCTGTTTATTACCTTCGCAAGATCGACGAAGCAACGCTAGGACAAATCGACCAAACGCTGTTCGAGGACGAGTCAGAGGTTCATCTTTATGAGGTGGTGAAACAGGTGGCCGAGGATATTCGGCGGCTTGAAGCTGCACGTGAACATAAAAAAGCGTTCCTAGCTCTCAAAGACCTTACCGAACCCCTTGCGGTTTTTTTCGAAAGTGTGATGGTCATGGCTGACGATGAGGCCGTGAAGCAAAACCGAATGCGCCTGCTCGCCGAGGTACGGGATACGTATCTTATGTTAGCTGATTTCTCTTTTCTCTGAGGTCCCTAAATGATGAGTGTTCCTATGCAAAAGGTGCGGGCTTGGGCTATCAGTTGGGAGGACAAATGGGCAGACCATTACCACCGAACGGGCAAAGCAGGACACCCCGGCTTTAACGGGTTGGTTACGGTCGTAGACGAATCAGGATCTACGTTCACGTATTTCGACGCTTTCGCGGTCAAGCACTGTCCCCGAGGTTGGGACGATGATTTTGTGGTGGTCTTTACTGAGCACCACGGGTTCCATATTTTTGCCGAAGACGATCTATTACACTATTCGCAGTGGGAAGACCGGGTACGGATTCCCCACCACGACGACGACCATAAAGAGATAGCCCATGACGGAAACACTGCCTAAGAATCTGGATGAGCAGCTTCGAATTTCGAAGACGGTTTACTCTTGGGTGATGCCCGAGACGGAAGCCTTGATCCGGGAAGTCCAATCGGATCCTTATCATCAAAATATACTGCAGAGCCGCCACCGGGAAGCATGGACGGGTAAACAGGACGTTTACCACGAGGAGTTTTTCGAGGCGTGGGGGAATTGGGCGTCGGGAGCTATTTACAAGCCCACGGGCGGTTTCATGTATCCCACGGCAGGGTCGTCGGAAGCCATTCGCGAAAGCCTCGCTCAGATGGCTTCTCTGGCTAAGTATAGCCCCCATCTTGGCGTCCCTACCATTCACGTGTTCAAAGGCGAATACGAGGGTTACAGGGCGCTTGCGGAGCCTTATGGCATCACGGTAGTGGAACATAGCCGCAACAACTGGCGGGAAGCGATCCACGCTATCGGTAAAGAGCCGCGTAAGGGTAGAGGCCAGCGGTTTTACATTTCGCATCCATCTTCGATCGACGGCAACCTGTGGCGTGAGTTCAGTTCGTTTCTCAATACGATTGGGGATGCGACTGAACTCAAGGTGATGTTGGATCTGTGCTATATCGGGTGCGTCCCCAAAGGCCAGTATCCCTGCACGCCACAAGTCCACAAGTACGTGGGCGAACGTATCCCCGCAAACCACGATGCAGTTGATACCGTGTTCTTTTCGCTGTCCAAAGTGTTCGGGTTGTATTACCACCGCATCGGCGGTATGATTACGCACACGGAACATCCCGGATTGTGGGGCAACAAATGGTTCAAAAACCTGTCGTCCCTTTATCTGGGCACGCAATTCATGAACCGGTATTCGCCGTTCGAGTTGCCAAACAAATACCGGTCGTTACAAGAGGCCGTCGTCGAAGATCTCAGGGCCGATGATGGTGGCAAAAGATTGAGCCCGTCGATGGGGTCCGATGTTAAGCCCTCCGACGTGTTCCTTTTGGCGTATCAGAGTACGGCTGTTGGGGATCTCCCCCGCCGTTACGAGCGCGCATCCGGCAAGAATCGTTATTGCTTGACCCAGCGCATGTACGATAGGTGCATGGAGCAAGGTTTGTACGATACGGAGTAAGACATGGCTGAAGTAGAGTACGAATATCAGATTGTTCACGAGCCTTCGGGTACGGCATTAACCAAGCGTTACGTGAACCTTGGAAACGCCCTGAACCGTATCGAAAGTAACAGGCGTCGGGACTGGACCCCGGAGTATCTGGCCGATTGTATCATCCGGGAATACCGAATCGAAACGACGGTAGATGTCGAGCGCCCGTTGGACGACGCTTACGAAATTCCGCCCGGTGACACTGCGTATGTGCGCACCTTTGAAAAGCGACCTTGCACGAACTGCAACGGCAAGCCCCCGAACGGTTTCGAGTGTAAGAAGTGCAAGAATACCGGGGAGATGGATGTAGCGGTAGCAAAGCCTATCTCAATTACCCACCATTTCCGCAAGTCGGGAAGTCGTTATAAGCAGTGGAAAAAGAATTCCGGGTACCGAAATTCGACGACTGTTAATCCTGACGACATATACGCTACCCCAGAGGAAGCAGAGGACGTATGAAAAATATCATAGCCATACATGACCCCGAAGAGATTCATACTTACGTCAGAGATCTCTGGCGCACCGATCTTTTCCGGGATTCGCAAGACGACGAAAACGGGTATATCCGGGGTATCGTTGATGATCTAGCACAGCGGCCCGTTGTGTTTTTCGAGATGGATGACCCCAGCATTGAATGGTCGCAATTCACGACATGGATGGGCGCTTACGCACTACGCCCGGATTACGATAGCGATGCGATTCACGACCTGTACTACCTCCACGAGTTCGTCCACGGGGCGACGATGGAGTACGACACGGGTCTATCGTTCGTCGATTGGCATCGCAAGATGTGCGAGAATGAAATGTTGGCTTCGGTCCATTCGGAAGCCCTCGTGTATTTCGAACTGAAAGGCTTGCGGGATCTCAGTTTCGATTTTGATATTTGGGTTGACCGGTATCTGAAAGACCGAGGTAAACTGCATCCTTATGGGGCCACCATGACTTCGTGGCGTCGTGTAGACGGTAATATTTCCGTACATGGTTTCACGCACCACAACACCAAAGAGGCCCTCCTCAAGGCCCGCAAAGAGTCGATGACGACGCCGGATCCCTTTGACTTTTTGGAGATGCAGCTCCACTACTACGCCATGCAAAATGTGCAGTGGTCGAATATCTGGAAAGACCATTTCCGGGAAGTCGAAGAGCACATGGCGTCGTACCTCAAGTTAGCCGAAGAGGACCGGGCTGCCGCTCTGGAAATGCACGTGGGCTGGCTCCGAGACATGCGAAATCCCGACCCTTTGCTGCATAACCAAGTGACCCCTTACGAAAGGGAAGCAATCGCTTTTGCCAAAATCGTGGAAGCTAACAAGAAACGCCAAGGCAACCAAATCCTGAAGGCTTGACGTTACCACACCGCTGTGGTACGTATTGCTAGTGTTTGACCCCAACTAATACGAAGAGAAATACGATGGCAGCACTCAGTAACGACCTGAAACTCGCCGAAGAGGTCTACGTCAAGTTCCAGCGCCGTAGTAGAGGCGAAGACGAATATTTGCTAGGTTTCATGACGCCTTATGACAAGGACAAAGGCGAGGTGAATCGGAAATCCACCGTCGACCATTGGGCGCAAGGCTGGGGCAAACAGGATCTTATCGACAAGCAAGCGCTGGTCTGTAAAAACGAACCGATGGAGGGGTTCAAGCTCTTGCATTCGGTGGGCCGTTCGCAGACGGAAAATAAGGTCTGGCGCATTGAAGATCCGCGTGGTTTCGAACTCGAAATCATGACCGAAAACTTGTCGTATTTGTTGAATTACGTGAACATCGTGGATCGTGTCATGACGGGTAAGCTGATCTGGTCGACCCGCGTTCATGGGGGTACCAACTGGCTGATTCCTGCCGTTGGCGAAGATTACGAACAGGTCATGCAGTTCACGACTTTTCGACGTGAGGCCCGAGGTCAACGTCTGTCGCTTCGGGACGTCAACCGGGGTGATATCGTGTTGCTACATGACGCCCGGAAGGTGCGTTATCTTGGTGGCATGTATAGCATGTCTAAAAGGTACAATGGTTATATTACCCGTGATTACTATTTCGAAGTGTTGGAAGGGTCTACGCCCCGGTGGGATGCTGCCAGCACGGGCTTGGATAAGAAAAGTAGTGTCAAGGTGGGTAAAATCGTCGAAGCCTCCGATCCCCCGCTAACCAAAGAGGAAGCTGAAAAAGTCGCCAACGATCTACTTACCAATGCTACCGGCTACGGGTTGTCTAATTTCAGGTTCCTTTGTGCCGACAAATTCGAAAAAGATGATGTTGAATTTGTCATGAAAGACGGGCAGAGTATGGCTTGCGTCAACGGGCGTGAATTCGTCAATCACCCTTAATTTATTTGTGGGCCGGGTTTTTTGACTCTAGCATTACGGAGGTAGTATGCCCGATGACGACAAAAATTTCCGGCCCCGAGACGTTTATCGCGAAGATGGTAGCCGTCGAGGTCGGGAAGTGGAACCGGGCCTGATCCTCGTGGACACGACGCCGCCACGGAACTATGACCATTCATCGGTCCGGGCCATGTCTAACTTTGCCCGGCGCTCGATGGAGCAGGTCAGGGAAAATTTCGACCCTTCGGCGGTCAAGCGTATTCGGGGAGGGGAGCATTACCACTCGTGTTCCTATTGCGAAGACGAGCATGTATGCTATTCGGACTGTTTGATTGATCACGACCTATCGCTAGACGACGATGGGGCTGTGAACAAATATTATGGTTCGCCTTACGTATGTGATCAGTGCGAAACGGGTTTACGCTTTCGTATCCTTATGCGGAACGCCGCTTGTAAAAATACGGGTGAGTAGGTAAACTACGTACATAAAACGTAGGTCACGGCGACAAGCAGATACCTCAAAGGAAGACCATGACGAAGTTCTACGTCATTTCTGACGTGATGGATAACCCCGAAGCTGAAGCACCTGAACAACGCTATGTGACGGGATACTGGACGGGCACGGAATTGACGGGTACCTTGGAAGAGGGCTATCGCTACGAGTCGATTTCGGATGCGGAAATCGTGCTCCGGGCGGGTGATTTTTACGACCCCGCTGTCTACGAGGTAGAAACCCAAGACGGCAAATGCGTCAAGGGCCGGTTCTTCGATATGGTGAATAAGTACGGAGCGGCTGGCGGCAAATGAAAGGGCACTCATGCGATTTTCCAAATCCGAAATCCGGGCACGGTTCCGAAAGGCTGTCTTTAAGAGGGACGGCCACCGGTGTGCTGTGTGTGGGATTGCGGAGTCGGAGGTCGAAAAGTTGGATGCCCATCATATAACCGACCGAAACGAAATGCCAAATGGCGGGTACGTCCCGGAAAATGGCATATCCCTTTGCCCGAAATGCCATATCAAAGCCGAAATATATCACACGTCAGACGGTTGGGATTGGGCTAGAGGCTATCATCCCAACTCCCTGTACTTCCGCATTGGAACATCCCCAGAAACGGCTGTAGAGGCCAGTGAGAGGTTAGCATGAAACGCAAGCATCCGACTCAAGGTGAGGCATACGAAAGCCTGTTGGTAGGAATCGTAGCATGGGTGGTCGTTTTGTTTGGCGGTTTAGCCTTTATGAGCCTGTTAGGTGTAGTGTAAATTGACATGAAAATTAGAGGAAACAAAGTGCCCGAGATCAAGACACTGTTTGAAACAAAATGGCTCGCCCTCAAGAAGATGATCCTAGCGGAATGGGGTACCGAATATGTGTACGTGCATTCGGTACATTCGGATGGCGAAGCTGTGGCTGTTTTGCCACACCGGATTAACGATGGCCAGATCGAGTTCCTTTTGCGAAAAGAAATCGTACCTCCGTGGTCGCTCGAACTAAGTCCCTGCAGCCTCACGGGAAGCCACGAAGGCGGCGAACTGATTGACACCGCTGTACGTGAAGTCAAAGAGGAATCCGGCTATACTGTGGAGCCTGAATGGCTTACCTATCACGGGTTCGTTCGGAACTCCAAAGCGTCGACCACCAAGGTTCACCTCTATTCGGTGGACTTGACAGGTATCGAAGCCGGTAAGCCTGATGGTGATGGTTCGGTGTTGGAAGCAATGGGCACGTACTATTGGACCAAGAACCCTTTCGAGTCCGAAGACGGTATTTTGCTAGCGATGTACGCCCACCTAATGCGATCACTTCAGTAAGGCGAACGTATGAGTTTAACAATCGGGATGGATTTTGATCACACGTATGCGGCGGACCCTAAGACGTTTTCGGTGGTCGTGGAACTTTTGCTAGCAGCAGGGCACGACGTCTTGCTTGTTACCAAGCGTCACGACGATGGTGACGGTCCGATGGTGACGGAAGTCAACGAAACTGTAACCAACGACATCCCGATCATTTTCGTGGGTGGGACCGGGATCATTTACAAGGATGATCTGGTGCAAGAAAGGCACGGTGTTCAGGTTGATATCTGGATCGATGATAAACCGGAGTTCATCCGGTCGCCGTCACAGCTTAAAAAAGAGCTTGACGACATGATCTATAGCCATCACACCCTCCGGGAGGAAGTGCGCTTTTTGAAAGGTTACGTCCAGCATCTTGAAAAGGTCGTGGTGGAGGAAGCCAAGCACCTGTGGGATGATATCAAAGAGAAATTCAAGGGAGACAGATGAGTGACGATGCGGTAACAACTATTTACGAAGAAATCCAAGCTGAACGAGATCACCAACGGAGGAAATGGGGTGGTGCCGAGCACGACGACCAGCATACGACGTTTGATTGGCTTGCTATCCTCACCAAGCATGTAGGTCAGGCTTTTGATCCGGGCGAACGGGGACGTCTTGACATTCCGAAATACCGACATCAAATGATACGTGTTGCGGCAGTGGCAGTGGCCGCTATCGAATGGTGCGACCGAAACTTTGGCGACGACGATGCCTGATTTTCCAGAAAACGATCACGTCTACAACATGTTTGTAGAGGTCCTAGAGTGGCTGAAACTGTATGACGAAGCAGGTCTGAATCCGATGGTTCTATCGGCAGACGATCCTGTGGATGCTACCATAGGTTTCACGGTGGTCGTTGACAGTGATGCGGATTTGACGGCGCATTCAAGGCTGTTCTTGGGGTACATCAAGCAACAGAAAGAGCACCCGGAATCGGAACGGTTCTTTTTGTTCACGCCACCCATCGGGGACGTGACTCAGAAATATATCAAAACCGCCCAAGGTAGGACCTCCATAGCCAATCGGCTGACCAATGCGGACCTTACTCGGCCAATCCCCGAAATCTTGACAGATGTTCGAACATGGGGGCTTGCCGAATAGATACGTATCGTGATATGTTAGAGTGAATGGAGCGCTTGGCATGTGGTACGCCAGCCGGTTTTGAAAACCGTGTGGTCGCCGGAAGGCGGCTTAGGGGTTCGACCCCCCCTGCGCTCCTTGAGGAGTTATGGATGGCTGAATGGGAGCGCCAAATAGCGGGTGAAGACGTAGACGCCATTATAGGTACCTGTATCTGTTGTGGTCTGGCCGCTCAAATGGCTGTGACTTTGTTCAATTACGAAGGCGCTGATCCCATTCAAATGTGTGACCTTTGCTATTCGATAACCGAAGACAACGATTTGGACCCGATTGAAGTAGCGGCGTCTTGCGTTGTTGACGATTTAGAGGAATAGCATACGGAGTGGTTGACAAGGCTGGCACGTCAGGCTGTTTCGAAAACAGTTCGGTCGCTTTTGCGGCTTGGGGGTTCGATCCCCTCACACTCCGCTTCATTACCATTTCAAGGGTGTGGATAATTCATTTATCTTCGGGTAAGGTATGTCTGGTTATTATTCCATCCTACAGTACATGCCCGACCCGGAACGGCGCGAAGCCGTCAATTTCGGCGTCATGTTGCTAGAAAAAGAGACGGGTCAGTTCAGTTGGATCTTGACTCGTCCGATCAGGCGTATCCAGAGGTTCTTTCCCGGCACTTCAGAAGCGTACCTTAACGATCTTATGACCGCTTTTTACAACCGTATCTGTGCCGAACAGGTCAACGACTTAGATGATCTCACCCATTTTGCAATCACACGTGGCGGTGTCGTGCAATGTAGTGAGCCGCAGTGGGTTGATTTCGCACATAAAGACATGCCCAAGGTTCTCCAGCGTTTGCTAGAGGACCTTGTTTTTTAGTAGTCCCGGTAGACCGCGTGCCCGGTTTCAACGAGGCGGTCGCTGACGTTGACCTGATTACCCTCAAGTTCAACGAATAGTTCGGCAATGTAACGCCCGTATTTACCTGTTTTTTCGGTCTTGATCTTGATCACAGACCCTACGGGGATAAGCTCTTCAAGATAAGACTTAGCTGTGATCCCCCGTTGATACTCCTCGGAAGAGTGTTTGACCCCGAAGATTTCGGGGGCGTCAATACGGGCGATGCGAAGTCGGACGTCGTAAGATACCTGAAATCCCAAGTCGATATTGACGTCGAGGGTATCGGCATCAACGATTCGGGTAACAGTGGCACGGTAGTTCCAGAGATCCATTGGCTGCTCCTTCGGTAAGTTAGGTTGTGTATGGTACAGTACAAACGAAATACCACTGATCCTGAAAAGTTGGCCCATGATTTCTTACTCGACATCGTAGGTCACGTGATTGATCTCCGTGAACAAGGCTGTGAGCCGCAGCTCTATATCGAATTCGGCCTATGGGATGAACGTGTGGTCAGGGTGTATGTTTGGGATGCGGTAGAAGGGTCGCGTCGGGAGGTGTTCGAGATGGGTGAAATGATTCTCCGTCAGACTCGCTTTGCCGACGCATGGCTGTATAGGGAAGGTCGTTTGACTCTGGCGGAGGCATTGGCGTCAGCAGGGGGGATCGCAGAGGTAGATACCGCTAAGTATCTTCGGGAAGAGGTCGAAAGGCGGCGTGATGCAGTTGACGATCAATGGGAAGCTGAAAAGAAAGAGATGCCAGCGGGTTCGGGAGTAGGTTTTGGCGCACTTGCCCGGATAGCACAGGAATAACCTTGACGACCTACGAGGTTATGTGGTACGTATTATATACGGAGGGTTGCCTGAGTTGGTAAAGGGCCGGATTGCTAATCCGAGGCGTCGATTATTTCGGCACGTGGGTTCGAACCCCACACCCTCCGCTGATATAACGAAGCCCCCGGTGGTTGAAACTGCCGGGGGCTTCGTTGCGATTTCCACCGAAGCGGAAGCAAGAAAATACATCTTGACTTGCTACTAACCTGTATTACAAGTAAAGTATTGGCCCCTACGACCACTAGTACGAGGATGAAATCATGGGCGACCGAGGCAACATTTTTTTCGTAGACCAACGCGATGAGGAAGAAGGTACCTGTGCGGGTATTTACATGTACACCCATTGGGCCGGATACGATTTGCCACAGATTCTTCAGGAGGGCTTGAAGCGTGGCCGTAGCCGGTGGGATGATCCGCAATACCTGCCGCGTATTCTGTTTTGCGAGATGGTCAAAGACGATATCGAAGGGGAAAGG
>Ga0306901_1000359_pt1 | contig 20833 bp, 14 predicted proteins | sample AntRauMFilla3767_FD_190431 | JGI IMG/M metagenome (GOLD analysis project Ga0306901, IMG submission 190431) | Saline lake microbial communities from Rauer Islands, Antarctica - Metagenome Filla 3 #767 (v2) (version 2) | ecosystem: Environmental > Aquatic > Non-marine Saline and Alkaline > Saline ... | reverse complement strand
TGAACATTTAAGAATAGCGCTTGATCGTTTAAAAGTCTGGGGGCAGCATCATCCGTTGATTGACCGGCTAAAGCGCGCTTTGAAGCCTGATCTGCCTACTCTGGCACGTGATGGTGGTTTTATCGCTTATGGCTATTCGCCGCAGCTTGATGAGGTTCTGGTACTGAAAGACGAAAGCCGTAAACTGATCGCTGGCTTACAAAAGAAATACAGTGATATATCCGGCATACAGAATTTAAAAATAAAACATAACAACGTATTGGGTTATTTTGTTGAAGTGACATCTCAGCACGGTGACAAGCTCATGACCAGTGATGGTAAACCCAAAGATGACAATATCTTTATTCACCGTCAGACCTTGGCCAATTGCGTGCGCTTTACCACGGTCGAGTTAAATGAGCTTGAAGGCAAAATTACCGGCGCTGCGGATAAAGCGCTGGCGCTCGAACTTGAATTATTTAATGATCTTGTCAATGACGTGCTGGCTCATGGCACATCGATTAGTGACGCTGCAATTGCGCTGGCTGAAATTGATGTTGTAACAGCGCTTGCCAAACTGGCAGAGGCCAAAGAATACTGCCGCCCTGCCCTTAGCGAAACGCTTGATTTTGATATCAAAGAAGGCCGTCATCCTGTCGTTGAATCCGCCCTGAAGACACAAGGCGATCAGGTCTTTATGGCCAATGATTGTGATTTGTCGGGACATGACCGGCTCTGGCTTTTAACCGGGCCCAACATGGCAGGGAAATCAACCTTTTTACGGCAGAATGCTTTGATTGCTTTAATGGCGCAAATGGGGTCTTACGTGCCGGCGACCTCGGCCAATATCGGTATTGTTGACCGTTTGTTCAGTCGTGTTGGCGCCTCGGACGATTTGGCCCGCGGCCAGTCGACATTTATGGTCGAAATGGTTGAAACAGCAACGATTTTAAATCAATCGACCGATCGCTCCCTTGTTATTCTTGATGAAATTGGCCGTGGAACAGCAACCTTTGACGGCCTGTCAATTGCCTGGGCCTGTATCGAACAGTTACATGAAATCAACCGCTGCCGTACGCTGTTTGCCACCCATTACCATGAATTGACCAGTCTGGAAGAAAAGCTATCCCACCTTTCCTGCTATAGTATGCGGGTTCGTGAATGGCAGGATGAAATCATCTTTATGCATGAAGTTATCAAAGGCGCCGCCGACCGGTCATATGGTATTCATGTCGGTAAAATTGCCGGACTGCCATCAACCGTCATCAAGCGCGCTGAACAAATATTGCAAATTTTAGAAACCGGTAAAAAATCCGAAAGCCTGTTGCAATTATCAAATGACCTCCCCTTATTTCAGGCAGCAGAGCCGGAACCCTCAAATCCGGCATCAGCGGCGCTTGACTATCTTGATGATATAAATCCTGACGACCTTAGCCCGCGGGATGCTCTGGATATTCTCTATAAATTGAAATCTTTATGATCAGAGATCAAAGCGTTTTGATTTTAGGCTTTAAAAGCGCGAGTTTCACCTGTGGCGGATTGACTGCGAAATAATTATGGCCGCTCATTTTGGTTTTAAAACGATCATAAAGCTGTTTCATAGATACAGGGCGGTCATCATTATAAAACAGGCCGGGGTTGCTCTCCGCTTCTTTCGGGAAATAATCCCGTGCTGCGTGGCCGGGGTACCTGTCTTTGATCCTAAGGAATTTGGCTGCGGCATGGCCACCCATAACATGGGCGGCTTTAATCTCGATCCTACCGATGGGTCCGTTATAACGTCTTTTTAATAATTTATAATTATCACGCGCAAATTCGGCCGCCATTAAGGCTGCGATTTCTGGTTTTTGGCGCAAATCAAGAATAGAACTGAGCTGATCAGGGTCACTGACTGTAAAGTTGTAATAGCCCTCCGCCGCTTCGGCTGTGATCTGCGAGGCAACCTCCTCCAGACCGTATTTTTTGCCATGTAAATGCAGATAAGCAAGCCATGTCCGTTCTGTAAATTGAAAACATCCCATGGCCGAACTTGTCGACGCTTCTTGTTCACAGCGCAGGCTTGATTCAGCATCAGCCAGTTTAATTAAAAAGGTGAAATCAAAATGGGCGCGCTCACTTGCCCGGTGGATCTGCTGCACAAGATCCGGTGAAACACCACGCTCCTTAATATAATAATTCGCGGAAATACCAACGATCCGTGCGTATTCTTTGCCCGCCCTGCTTTCATCAAGGGTGCTGGCCGATATCTGGATATTTTCACGCTGATACTGAGCCAGCTTACTTTTATAGGATGCAAGGGTGTCTTCGGTTACCTCATTATCAACGGGCGTAATATCCAGTACTTCTTTTAAGTTATGCAAGGCCAGAGTCGTATCAATATCAACCTCGCCCGTAAGGGTGACCTGGTCATATCCCTGATCAATTAGAAAGTCCTGAAGCTCTAGAACCAATTTTCTTGGTGGGGCTGGCGCTACTATATGAGGATCGCTAATAAGACTGCTATCTGGTTCAGACGTCTTTATAACCTCTTCTGTCGGAGCGCTTGGGTCTGAGGTCACCTCTGCGCCACCCTCAGGAGCATGATACAAGAAAAACCCGCCACTCATAGTGGCCGCCAGAAAAGAGGCTCTCAGCTTTTGACTTAGTCCCTTACGCTTCATTCTAAATATCCCCTGAAGTGGTAATTTACATATACTCAAAACTTAGCTTAAAATAGAATAAAAGCAATATGCATCCCACATTAAATATACAATAAAACTGGCCTAGCGTGACTTAGGCCCTGATCTGGATTTTGTATCCGGCCCGGAGTCTGTATTGTTATTCGCCGGCGGTGTCTGATCTCCTGCAAATTCTCTTTCAAGGGCGGTGTAAAAAAGTTTTAAAGCGCGGATCTGACCATCTGTAACATGGCTCCATTGCGGATTACCTTCGGCACGCTGCTCTTCAATATTTGCAAGCTCGGCCCGGGCTTTGGGAAGGGTCATATACGGCACTGTTTCGTCTTCAACTGTCCGGCGTTGATGCATGGCCTTATCATATTGGCTTTTACGGGCCTCTGTCAGGGTTTCAGGAGCATCGGCATAAATGATCCGTTTGGCAAATTGTAAAAACCGCTCGAGTGCCGGATCTTTTTTAATGTCTTTGGCGAACCGCGTTTTAAAGTCTTCAATTAACTTTTGCTTGCCATCCCAATCTGCTTGATGAAAATCATGGCGCCATTCATGGATGGCATTACGGATTTTATTATCCGGGAATTTGTAAATTTTTTCTTCTGGCTCGATTCCGGTTACAAAATCAGGCCTGGCTTTTTTTGCAGCCTTGGCCACTTTTTGAGCAAATTCAGGGTGTTCTTTTAATGTTTTCAAGCGTGATTTAATGGTTTTCTGATCCAATCCCGCCGGCCAAACCGGATCGGCATTTTCAAGTGGCATTAAAATAGGTTGCTTATGTTTTTGCAAAGGCTGAAGCGGCGTTTTAAAGCGCTCTTCTCCCCACAGTTTCATAATTTCGATCAGCTCGGCTTCGGTTTTATCAAGGTAATCCAAAGGATCGACATTTAAATCCCAAATCACGGCATCCGTTTTTGAATCTTTAACATCAGTTAGTCTGGTCGCGATAACGTTATGCGCCTGTCCGTAAGGGCATTGGCTATAGGCGAAAACCTCATTATCTTCCAAAAAGCTTTGCACATTATTGCGGTTAGACATTTTAACCATCTGATCCCAGATATGCGGAACGTCATTCTTGATTTTACGGGCAAGATCGATCGTTGCTCTCGTATCGGCAGCGGCGCCATGGGCTTCGTCTTCGTCCAGCTGGATGCCATTCTGACGGCAAACATGGCCAAGCGACATGCTTGGGTACTTGCCTGAGGCTGATTTGGTTTTAAGCTTTAACGCTGAAGGCGCATAAATATGGGTTGCCCGCACCAATTCCAGCACATCAAAGATCGTGTTCGCGTCACTGCGCCAATTTTTTCGTCCGGTCAACAGAAAGGGATCATGTAATGTTTGGTGAAGGTTCTGGGATACAATACCGTGGTCATAGCCGTGAATGTTATATCCGGCAAAAATGACAGGCCAGTGTTGATCGTGGATGTAATCAGCCAGTTGCCGCATCATCTGGTAATGGGTTAAAGGCTCTTTTTTAAGCTGTTCTGGCATAATACCGGTAATCAGCAAGGCACCGGGTGATGGAACATCCCATGGCAAGCGTTTACATGATAAATGCAGGCGGGACATCATATTCAGGTCGGCATCCGTGGAAATCAGGGCAATTTCTAATATTTGTGAGAAATTGCGGCTTAATCCAGAATTTTCCGTGTCGAAAAAGAGAAACACGTATCCCCCTCGGCTATTTTGCTGTTATTATGTTTTTTAAGCTTCTTGGTTATATCATTTCATAATAACTCTGTATAGCGAAATTATATAACCGACTGAACAATCTTGTTATTTATACGGTGCCTTAAACAAATTACATGACCCATAATAAAATGATAAATAGCAACAAAAATAAGGATTTACAGAGGCTTTATACGTCAAAAGTTGAAGCTCTGTGCAAGGCCAGCTTTGATCCGGAATTGCCAGCATGGCGCAGGTTATCCGATCTGACTGATACGTTTCTTGTCGGCCTAAGCAAAAACCTTGATGTGACGAACCTATGCATCATCGCCATTGGCGGTTACGGTCGAGCCGAGCTTGCCCCGAAATCAGATATAGATATCGCCATCCTGTTAAAATCCTCGCTCGGGGTCGAGCTTGATTCGGCGCAAAAATTTGTCCAATTGCTCTGGGACAGCGGTTTAAAAGCCAGCCCGATTATCGGTACACAGGATGAGTTGCTGCATAGCCTGGCCGGTCATCATGACCGGTTAACGGCTTTCCTTGATCATCGGCTTATCAGCGGCAATCAAAAAACCTACGAGAATTTTTCCGAAGGCTTTAAAGATAGTCTTTGCGAAAGCTCTATCCCCTTTTTCATCGCGGCCAAACTGAAAGAGCGGGATGAAAACCATAGCCGTTTTGGCAATAGCCGTTATTGCGTTGAACCTAATATTAAATACGGTAAAGGCGGTCTTCGTGATATTCATGCCCTGTACTGGATCTTAAGGCGTCTTGGCCGTGTGAATAATCAGGATATGCTTTTTTCCTCGGGTCTGTTAACGGATGAAGAGCAAGAACAGCTCAGATCTGCCTATATGTTTTTATGGCGCATACGATGGAATCTACATATTCTGGAGAACCGGCCAGAGGAAAATCTGGTCTTTGACGCGCAACTGCAATTGGCTGAAAATCTTGGTTTTGAGGGCGATGATCGACAAGAAAAAGCAGCCGCCATGATGGGCGAATATTTCACCCACAGCCGCCACATATGTGAAGCAACGCGAAGCCTCTGCGCCTTTCTGGAGGCGCAACATTATGCACCGCGTTTGACGCAAGCCCGCCTGCCCGCGACCCTTCCTGATCTGCCGGTGCCCTTTATTCTGCAAGGTCAAAGACTGGCTGTGACACATGACCGGGCTTTTGAAGAAAACCCTGAAAATGCCGTCACATTATTTGCTTTATCACAACGGCATGAACTGAGCATCCATCCCGAAGCACTTCGCCGTTTAACAGCCCGTCTGCCCGCGCTGCGCAATGATTTAAGCCGCTATGCCTATTATCTACCCGATATGTTGACCGGAAAACGGCCGGAAAAAGTTCTGCGTCAGATGCATGATATCGGGCTCCTGACAGCTTTATTGCCTGAATTCGGACATCTAACCGGGCTTATGCAGTATGACGGATATCACCAATATACAGCGGATGAACATATCATCACCGCAGTCGGTATTCTGGCCGATATGTTTAATCCTGTTCATTTGGGAGCTGGGGCTGTTGCAACGCCTACCCTGAAAACACGGTCATTGATGATCGCCATGTTGTTCCATGACATCGGTAAGGGCCAAGGCGGTGATCACGAACAAAAAGGAGCGGATATTTTATTATCCTGCGCCACACGTCTCGACCTGACAGCTCAGGAAACCGAGCATGCCGCGTTTTTAATCCGTCATTCCGGTCTGATGGGCAGTACGGCCTTTAAAAAGGATATCCATGATCCGAAAACGATTAGTGATTTCACAGCCACGGTTGCCAGCCTGACCGATTTAAAAATGCTTTATTTGCTGACCCTTGCCGATAGCCTTGCCGTTGGCGAGCATTACTGGAATCAGTGGAAGGACGGCACGCTTAAAAACCTCTATAAAACCGCTTATGACGTTCTAACCGGTCAATCTGCCGATGAAAACCTTGCCGAAATGGTGGCGCGGGACTATCCATTTCTTCATTCTATTGCGCCGGCTTCCTATTGGCGCGGAATTGATGCGGAGTTATTGCAAAGGCATGCGGCCGTGATCAGTGACTGCAAAGACCCTGAGTATGGCAACTACCATACCGAGATTCTGCCGGAACTTGGCGTCACACAGGTCACTGTCTATATGCCGGACCGGACCGGGTTATTTCGTGATCTTTGCGGGGCGCTGACCCTCGCCGATGCCCGCATTGTCAATGCGCGGATTTTTACCTTTAACAATCGCATGGCAATTGACAGTTTTGATATTCAGACTCCGAATGCAACGCCGCTCGACCATACGGAGTATTTGGAGAGATGTTTAAAACAGGCTCTTGAAACGCCGGAAAAAATCGAAAGCCGGTTGGCTGAGGATTTACCATTAAGGGATATGCCACGTGATTTTGACGAAAGCACAATTGATTTTGACAATAATGCCAGTATGACCGCAACTTTGATGGAAATCAGCACGCCTGACAGGCGCGGTTTGCTGTATATGCTGGCTCAGGGACTCGTAGACTTAAAAATACAGATTATTTCAGCCAAGGTCATGACCCACCGTCATCGGGCCGTAGATATATTTTATCTCAAGGACCGTTTTGGTATGAAAATTACAAAACCGGAAGCCCTTAGGACGATTAGAAAAAAACTACATATTCTTTTATCCTAAAGCTGTACAATCCGGCGCTTTTCAGGCTAAGATACCAGCTTCATAACAGCATAATAAATAGAGGACGGCATGACAACAGCTTGGACACCTGACAGCTGGACATCGAAAGAGGCCCGGCAAATTCCTGATTATAATAATGCACAAGAACTGGCTGAGGTGCAGGCGTTTTTAAAAGGCCAACCGCCACTGGTTTTTGCAGGCGAAGCCCGCCGTCTTAAAAAACAGCTTGGTCATGCCAGCCTTGGTCAGGCTTTTGTATTACAGGGTGGTGATTGCGCTGAAAGCTTTGCTGAATTCAATCCGACCAATATCCGTAATTTGTTCCGATTGGTCTTGCAGATGTCTGTTGTCATGACTTTTGCCGGATCAATGCCAATTATCAAGCTTGGCCGGGTTGCAGGGCAGTTTGCAAAACCGCGTTCCAATCCGATGGAAACCGTCAACGGCGTTGAATTGCCCAGCTATAAAGGCGATATCATCAATGATATTAGCGAAGACGTGGATAAGCGCCAGCCTGATCCACAGCGTATTATTCAGGCGTATCATCAATCTGCCTCGACACTTAATCTGTTGCGTGCCTTTGCACAGGGCGGTTATGCGGATCTAAATAAAATCCACCGCTGGACCCTCGACTTTATCCAAGATACACCCGAAGCAGAACGCTATGTCGAGCTAAGTAATCAGATCGGTCAGGCGCTGAACTTTATGGCGGCTGCCGGTATCAATAGTGATAATACCATGCAGCTTCGCCAGACTGACTTTTATACCTCGCACGAAGCCCTGCTTCTGCCGTATGAAGAAGGCCTGACCCGAATTGATAGCACGAGCGGCGATTGGTATGACTGTTCGGCGCATTTTCTTTGGATTGGTGACCGGACCCGTCAGCCGGACGGTGCCCATGTTGAATTCCTGCGTGGCGTTCATAACCCGATCGGTATTAAATGCGGGCCAAGCCTTGACCCCGATGAACTGATCCGTCTGATCGATATTCTTAACCCTGAAAATGAAGCTGGCCGGATCACGTTAATCTGCCGCATGGGCCATGAAGGCGTCGAATCCGGACTGCCGCCATTGGTACGTAAAGTAAAGGCCGAAGGACGGCATGTCGTTTGGTCATCGGACCCTATGCATGGCAATACCATCAAATCTGCGAGCGGCTATAAAACACGCCCGTTCGAACATGTGCTGGCCGAAGTCAAAGCCTTCTTCAAAATCCATCATGCCGAAGGCACACATCCTGGTGGTATCCATCTGGAGATGACCGGTCAGAACGTCACGGAATGCACCGGTGGCCTGCATGCGATTTCAGATGGCGATCTGTCGCAGCGTTATCACACCCATTGTGATCCGCGGCTGAACGCTTTTCAGGCTCTGGAGCTTGCTTTCCTGATTGCGGAGGAGCTTAAAACTACAGCCAAAGCCGCAGATAGCGCAGATACAGTGCGAGCGCAATATCACAGCATTCCGCATTCGGCCGAGTAACTATAGCGCTCGGTTGGTTTATGGTAAATAATACTTGCATAACCTTTGGCCAGAGGTTAGCGTAACCTTAAATTTTATTATTAAGGGAATAACACCCATGTCAAAATCTGAATTTAACAATCGGGCAACGATTGAAAAAATGATAAAAGCCAACAAAAAGCTTTCGACTGAACAGCTAGATAATTTTGGGGATGATAAAGACGTCGTACTTTACGCTATATCACATAGCTCTTATGACATACTTTCCGCTACAGAAGCTTTGACAAACGATAAAGACTTTATGATGAAGGCCCTGGACATTGTTCCTGTCAAACATAAAAGCATGGTAGGTATTTAGTTGTGCCGGCGAAGACGCAGCTAAAGATACAGAGCTCTTTCTTAAAGCTTTGAAATCTTCTGATGCCACTAACGGGTATCTAATAGTGAAAGGCGCAGATGAAAACGCTATTTTCAAAGATCCGCAAAAATTTAAAGAAGCTCTTAGCGTTATTCAAACAAGCAATTGGAAAGAAGATCATAAAACGCAGATTACAGACGCAATGTTTTTGAATCTGCATGATTCTGATCTCATTAAAGAAATGAGCGCCTTTAGAAACGACGCCCTGTCGCGTCCCCCCTCTAAAGCACCAAAGCCTCGTTAAAACAATATTGGGTTTTTACAGACTTCATGTTATATAAACGCTGATACGTTTTTTGTTAACAGGAAGAAAAACCATGAAAATCAAGGCTCGCTTTGCCCCTTCACCGACCGGGCTGCTCCATATCGGTAATATTCGTACGGCCATTATTGTCTGGCTGTTTACCCGTAAAAATGACGGCGATTTTATGCTGCGCATTGATGATACGGATAAGGAGCGTTCAAAGGATGAATACACCGAACAGCTCAAACTTGATTTAAAATGGCTGGGTCTGGACTGGGATGATTACGCCCATCAGCGTGACCGCACAGACCGTTATGCCGAATTGATCCAAAAGCTGAAGGACGATGACCGGCTGTACCCCTGCTATGAAACAGCCGAAGAACTCTCGCTAAAACGTAAATCACTGCTCAGCCGCGGATTGCCGCCGATCTATGATCGGGGGGCTTTAAAGCTGACAGAAAGTGAAATCAAAGATTACGAAGCTCAGGGTCGTAAACCACACTGGCGTTTTAAACTGAATGATGGCGTGATCGAATGGGATGATCTGGTGCGTGGTAAAGTCAGTTTTGATGCCAAGGATATGTCTGATCCGGTTTTAATCCGTGAAAACGGTTCACCACTTTATCATTTATGCTCGGTCATTGATGATATGGACTTTAACATTACGCATATCATCCGCGGTGAAGACCATGTTGCTAACACGGCCTGCCATTTGCAGATGTTCGAAGCCCTGGGCGCGGACCGCCCTCATTGCGCGCATACATCGATGATTGCCGGTGCCGATGGTGAAAAACTTGCCAAACGTCTGGGATCGCTCAGCATTAAAACCCTGCGCGAAGATAGCGGTATTGAACCTATGGCCATTGTTAGCCTGCTATCCCGCCTTGGCACTTCTGATCCGATGGATGCGGTGATGAACCTTGATGAGGCTGTCGCCAATTTCGATTTTGCCAAATTTTCCCGCAATATGCCTAAATTTGATGAAGATGAATTATGGCGCCTGAATGCTAAAATTCTTCGCGATACCCCTTTTGCCGATGTTAAAGCCCGTCTGGAAGATATGGGCCTTGAAAATGTTGACGAAAGTTTCTGGAACGCCGTACGTGGCAATCTTGTCAAATTGCCTGATATTACGGAATGGTGGCATGTCGCAAAGGGTCCCGTTACACCCGTGATCGAGGATCGCGATTACGCCGATCTGTTGGCAGAAACACTGCCCGATGGCAATCTGACCCCCGAAAGCTGGCAGGTCTGGTTACAGCAAATCAAATCGCGCACAGATCGCAAAGGTAAGCAATTATTCATGCCGATCCGTCTGGCTTTGACCGGTATGGAACATGGGCCTGAGCTGCCAAACCTTTTGCCCCTGATCGGGCGTAAACGTATTCTGGAGCGGTTAAAGGCAGCGTAAATCCTATGGAACCCAGTAATCATCGTCCCAAAAGCGGCGTGCCCCCTGAAAGCTATCCTGCTGGCCCTGCCATTATTCTGGTTGAATCCCAACTGGGTGAAAACATCGGCATGTGCGCGCGGGCGATGCTCAATTGTGGCCTTGATGATTTGCGTCTGGTTTCTCCGCGCGATGGCTGGCCGAATGGTGCTGCCATTCAAACCAGTTCCGGCGCTGTCAATGTTATTGAGAACGCCAAGGTTTTTGATACGACAGCAGAGGCTGTGGCTGACCTTCACTATGTCATGGCGACCACCGCGCGCGAACGCGATATGGTCAAACCGGTCTTTACCCCGAATGGTGCCGCCAGCGAATTTCATAGCCGTACTGCGCAAAATCAAAAATGCGGTATCCTCTTCGGACCCGAACGCGCGGGGTTGACCAATGACGATGTTGCCCTCGCCCATGCAGTGCTGAATGTGCCGCTTAATCCTCATTTCTCGTCATTAAATCTGGCACAAGCCGTTTTATTGATTGGCTTTGCCTGGCATACGGCCCTGACAACCGAAACACCTGACCGCTATACCCGCCATGGTGCCAGCGTTCCTGCAACGCAGGATCAGTTCAATGGATTAATGACCCATCTGATCAGTGAGCTTGAAGAAACCGGCTTTTTCCTAAACCCTGAAAAACGCCCCCATACCGAACGCAACATCCGCAACACCTTTGCCCGCTTTGACATGACCGATCAAGAGGTCAGCACCCTGCGCGGTATTATTAAGGCGCTACGGGGCAAGAAGAAAACAAAGAAGGCATTGTGATCTGTTTCTATCGCTTAATATACGGCGCTTTGCCATTGACATAACAACTGCGCGGGTGTACAATTTGTTATCCTATATAATAGAGGCCGCATGAAAAACATTCACTCGCACCTTCAAAACTTGAATATATTCAACCAGCTAAAGCCAGAAGACTTGGTTAAAATCGAAAGTGACGGGCTTGCCCATGATCATATCAAATTAGGAAACACAGGCTGGATCATGCGTATCCCGCGTGGTAATCAGCTTGAAATGGAAGATCTGGAATATCTGCGCCTGCAACAAGCCATATATGAGAGAATGTCACCCTCTGGCAGTACACCTGATATTTTTGGTATCATTAAACCCAACGCTGACCTACCTCATGGCGCTCTTATTATAGAATATATAGAAGGACGACGGGTAAAATCAGAAAAAGACCTGCCGGCAATGGCAAAATGCTTGGCCGAGCTTCATAAAATGTCCGTTCCTTCAGATACGGCTCCGCTTGAAAAGGCCGCCGGTCCCCTCGCCGGTCAGGACTTTCTTTTAAGCGTCGTTTTCAATGCAGCCTTTGAAAATAAAAAGCTGCCTAAAGATATAAAACGGTTATTACAACAGGAACGCAGTGATATAAGAAGTCAGATAGACGATTTAAAACAGCGCAAAGATATTCCACTTTCACTTATAGGTGGCGACTGTCACCCCGGTAACTATCTTATCGACAAGCAAGGAAAAGCCTGGATGGTTGATGTCGAATTCGGCGCCTATGATATAGCACTTGTGGATCTTGCCGATGCCTCTCTTGAAATCACGTCTCAGCAAGGATATACGACCTCATCAAAGGCTGTTAAAGAATTCTATGAGACATGGTCAAAAGCTGTTGGTCAGGATATGACAAAAAAACTTACTGACTTAATCCCGTTGACAGAGCGGGCTGTGCAGCTCCGTACTCTGGCCTGGCTAAGTCACTGGGTCGCTGAAGGTCGTGAAAATGCCACCCTCGTCCCTGAAAAATCGATCAAAAATTGGGATAATATGGCGCGTCATTACTTTGACCCCGATAATCTTGAAGCCATGCTTTCAGCGAAGAATCCTGACGCGAAGACTGCGCGACGGCCTATAAAAAATCAGCCTCCAAAACCTAGATAAGTTATAATCCATATGCATTTTTTATTTATGCGTCACGCCGAAACAGAGGCGAATGCCAAAGGGGTCTGTGCAGGTCCTCACAATCTAACGCCGCTGACGGAAACGGGCCGCATACAGGCCGTACAAAGCACCCGTATATTAAACAATTACCCCGAAAAAATTGATAGTATTTGCTGTAGTTCAACATTACGCGCCATAGATACTGCTAAGATTATCTGCACCCAGCTTTCGTCCCCATTAAAGATTAAATGTTTTGATGGTTTATGCGAAAGAGATTACGGAGCATGGGAGGAAATGTCTTTTGATGATCTTCATTCACGCATACAAAATGGTGAAATCGGGCCAAATGGTGAAACCCGGCATGATTTTCATAGCCGGATTACAATCGCCCTGACAGAACTTGATGCCATTTTCAAAGATCAAATGCCGCTGATTATTTCCCATGGCGGCGTATGGCAGGGTATTTATGATATCTGCCATACGGAAGCCCCCTGGCTTAACAATGCGGATATCTATGAAGTTAAGTTGGATCTGACAGAAAAAACCATCGATCAGCAGCTTTTAACGCTCTAAATCACTGAGCCGTTTTGATGTTGTGATTTGTTCTGGTGTATTGCGGATTTCTATGACGGTTAGTTTTTGGCTTTCAAGCGCTGTATCAAAGCTGCTGTAGAAGTCTTCGGTTTTCTCGATACAAAAGGTTTCAGCGCCATAGGCTTTGGCCAGTGTAGTGAAATCGGGGTTGGTAAGATCGGTTGCGATCTGCCGTCCCGGGTAATCCCGCGCCTGATGCATGCGGATTGTACCGTAAATTCCATTATTGAACAAAAGAATGATCGGTGTTGCACCGGCGCTGATGGCTGTTGCCAGCTCCTGCCCTGTCATCATAAAGCCTCCATCGCCCATCATGCCGATTACAGCGCGTTCTGGTGCGGCTATGCTGGCGGCAATGGCCGCCGGCACTCCATAGCCCATAGCCCCACTGGTGGGCGCCAACAGACGGTTCGGACGGCCATACCGCAAATAACGCTGCGCCCAGCCGCTAAAATTACCGGCATCTGTCGTGATTACGGCATCTTTGGGCAGGTTATTGCGGATATGTTTAAAGATCAGATCCATATCAACATCAAATTCCGGACTGGATTTATCCAGCGCAGTCCAGCGTTCATAATTCTGACGTAAAGGGCTACACCAACCTGAAAAATCATAATTTTGTTTTAGCCCGCCCAGATAGTTGATTATAATATCCGGCGTCGCGTTGATTGCCGCATCCGGTTGATAAACCTTTCCAAATTCATCGGGATCAGGATAGATATGAACCAGTTTTTGACGGGGTTCCGGTATATCAAACAGGCTATAGCCCTGACTGGTAATCTCACCCAGGCGGGTATTTACCGCCAGAATGAGATCTGCGTCGTCCCTGATCGCAGAGGCCAGCGCGGGATTAGCCCCCGTGCCAAGTTCGCCGATATAGCAAGGATGATTATGGTCAAACAAATCCTGCCGGCGGAAAGAGGTCGCCACCGGTACGTTATGCCTGCACGCAAAATCTTCGAAACCGGAAATCGCGGACTCCGTCCAGCCGCTACCACCGATAATCGCCACCGGTTTTTGCGCCGCCCTTAACAATGCTGCCATTTTATCGAGCGCATCCTGATCAGGGACACTGTGCTTTGAAGGCAAGATTTTAATATCTGTATTCGTTGTCTGCTCTATCAACATATCTTCGGGCAAAGCGACAACGACCGGCCCTTTGCGTCCGGATTGTGCAATATCAAAGGCTTTGCTGACAATTCCGGCCATATCATCCGCATGATCAACCTGAAAGACCGCCTTGGCAAAAGGTGGTTTAAACATCTGAAGATAGTCAACTTCCTGAAAGGCTTCACGCCCCATCTGGTCACGGGCGACCTGCCCGATAAACAGGATCATCGGCGTTGAATCCTGTTTTGCCGTATGGACACCGATGGAAGCATTGGTCGCCCCCGGCCCACGGGTCACAAAACAAACACCGGTTTCTCCTGTCAATTTGGCATAGGCTTCGGCCATAAAGGCCGCGCCGCCTTCCTGACGGTTGGTAATGAACTGGATCGAAGGGCTGTCATAAAGCGCGTCCAGAACAGCAAGATAGCTTTCTCCGGCAACGCCAAAGACAGTCTCAACCTCGTGGGAGATCAAAGCCCTGGCCAGAACTTGTCCGGCAGTCATAGGTGATAAAAAATCGGTCATGCTGTATTCTAGCATGACCGATTTTTAGCGCAAGACGCTTTGGGGGTCTAGAAACTTACATAACCTCGCCGCCCGCTGATGCTGACAAATCATCTATATTAAGACCTGTATCGTATTCAACTGGGGCCATGCCACCTTCTGTGCCGCCGGTTTGATCATCGGCTTCAAACATCACGGCCAGTGCATCCGGTTCCTGTAATACATCAGCCAGTTCAAGGCTATCGGCATTGATATTAACTTCAATTGTTGCGCTATCACTAAGACCGTCTTCATCGGTGATTGAAACCTCGACATTCCGTGTGCCGGGCGCAGGGTCTTCTGCCTGACTGCCAAAGCTCAATGATTGCAATACAGCTTGGTAGGCCTCGGCACTATCAGCACCAGACAGCGTAAAGCTGGTATCATCATGCTGTGTAAATGATATATTCGTACCCGCCAGCAGGCTTGTATCAATAAACAAAACATCGCCGTTTTGCTCGCCAGAGCTAAGGTCAATTTGCATTTCTGTAATGGTATTATCGTCTTCGTCCGCAATGGTAAAGTCACCGGCAATCTCAAAACTATCCAGTACCGTATCCGTAGCATCGGCAACATCCAGTTCAATAACCAGATCATCAAAGTCAGCATCGCCCAGATTTTTCAAGTCTTCAAATCCAATAACCAGTTTTCCGTCTTCATTTACACCTGAAACAGCATGGATAGTACCATCCGCATTCAATGTAGATGAAGAGGCATGATATACACTGCCTTTGATTTCTTGTATTGTTCCGTCATCATTGACAAAGACCAGATCTGTATCAGAATAATGATCAGCAAGGTTAACAGCCGTGCCAGAGTCATTCTGGAATTCAAATCCGCCATTATCCATATCGATATTATTGAATTTCTGGTTCATATTATAACCGTTGGCGACAATGAAAAAGCCGATCTCTGTCCCGGCATCAAGCGTACCCAGATCACCAATCAGATTACCTTCATTAAAAGATCCGCCGCCTCTGAGACCTTTGCCGGCGCCAGATGCATTTTCTGTTAGAAATTCTACATTTGAAATCGTTCCATCAGAGCTAACTGTATACATACCAAGTGCATTTCTATAGCCCGCAGATTCGCTGACAAAATTAACGTCAACCTGATGGTCGTTATCAAAGCTCAGATTCTCGCGGTTTGTACCGTTAATGACACTATCAGGCTTCAAGCGTTTGCCTTCGACCAGGTCAGGAAAATCCTGAGGCACAGGGTCGAGTATATACTCAATACTAATTTCACTGATTGAACCTGTCGCGCTTGTCGTGCCGGTCAGCTCCGGCGCTAGTTCAATCGGTGTGACCTCGGTCAGGTTACCGTCGACATAAACTTCGATAGATTCAAAATCAACAGCTGTTAAACCCAAATTAGTCCCTGTAAAAGACAGGCCGTTTTGTGTTTCTGAATCACCATTATCAGCAATAAAATTCTGCAAATCAAAAAGCTCGTTACGAAGCTCTGCGGTATCGAATTCTTGCTGTGTCATATTGACACGCAAAGTATCAGTACCGGAAGCACCCATATAATAATCTTCGGTTTGGCCACCTTCATATGTGAAATTAAGTATATCGTTGCCTTGGCCACCATCAAGATAATCGCTGCCAATCAGGCCATCAAGGAAATCATCGTCAGCGCCTGCGGCCAGAATATCATCAGCGGACGTACCGGTCAGGGTATCATTACCACCATCAGAAAAGACGGTTTGACCTGTTAGAGTATCATCCGATCCAAAGGTATAAACCCATTCATCAAAGTTTTCAAAGACCAGCTCCGGCCCGTCATTGATTTGAAAGATAACCACTTTTTCAACGGTCGTTTCACCGTTAAAATTCTGGAATTGGTCTGTAAAGGTTATTTGCTCGCCAGTTGTTACAATCGTCAGCAAATCATTCGCACCGCTTTCGCCAAGGCCAAGATTAGCCGGGAAAAACAGGAAATCGGACAGCGTAACATTACCATTTTCAACGATAAGATGTTCCGTAGAATCTGTTACTCCATTTTGGTCAATTAGAAAATTACCGGATTGCCAGATATAAGTATCATCCCCGCCATCGCCCACAGCAATGACATTACCGCTTTGCGCAACGAAGGTGTCATTACCGTCACCACCTGATAGTGAAATTTCATATGTAATATTATTTGCGGTTATATCACCGCCGACGCCATCCCCCTCGGCAATAATGTAATTATCCTCGGGACCGCCTTCGTATACAATTGTGTCAGTTTCCCCGTCTACATGCGTAATTGTTTCTTCGATACCAGTGCTCATCAGAGTCGATCCTGCTGCTGCGGTTGTCGAAGCCTGCCCTGTTGTATCTTTACTATCTTCCATTCTTTCCCCCTACGCATGCTTATTCTTATTCTTTTACGTAAATTTCCATATTCTTTCATTCTGACGGAAAGCAATGAACAATTGATTAAAATTTTATGGAAATGCGATGTTTTTTATTTTGGTAAAAAAAGTCTTTTAACTTTATAATGTTAATATGAACAATATTTCGCCATATTAAGGGAGTATTCTGCACATATGAATTTTACGCACCAACAACGCGGAAACGCCCTTGTGATCATTTTGATCGCAATGTCTTTGTTTGCAGCGCTCTCCTTTGCGATTACATCTAGCAGCCGAGACAGCAGCACCAAGCTGATATCTGATAAAGAAATGGATCTGGCAGTGCAGAATCTACTACGTCATGCAGTTAATATAGAAAATGCCATTGACACCATGCGTACACTTAATAATGTTGGTTCTACTGAAATAAGTTTTGTATCGACAGATGCGCCTTACGACTACAGCAATGGTAATTGTACATCTAATGTGTGTAAGGTGTTTTCAGCTAGTGGCGGCGGTATTTCCTGGCAGGAGCCACCTGCCAAACTCACAGCAGGTATCACACCGCCCGCAGGAATGGACAGTTATCAATTTTTAGGTACTGACCCGATTTATGGCCACGGGTCAGACGGCACGACGGTTGGTGATTCTGATTTATACGCCCTTGTCATGGTTAACACACAAGCCTGCACAGCCATTAACAAAGCCGTAGAAGTTACCGACGGGGAGTCCGCCACAGTAACGGCTACCCCCCGCTTTCAAGGCAGTTATTCCTATAACGGTACTGTCATCAATAACGCAAATCTTAACGGCCATAAAGCCTTTTGCGCGGAATCGAGTGGGAACCATCAATTCATTTATGTGTTACTACCACGCTAATATAAGTTATGCGACAATTTCCATCCTTCGTGCTCTGGCATGATGAAACAGGCCCGGCACGCCGGTTTGTCGATAGACATTATATTCAATCTGCAATGCACAGAACGAACCCCTGTCTTGTCGGCCATTTTTATCTGCCAAATGGCTCAGATGCTGTAACAACTGTTCGGCCTGCCCCGTAGCTTCACCCTGATAGCAAACCAGTTTTCGCGCCAGCATACAGAATTTATCGCGATATTCGGGGGCTGTGATACGAACAAATAACCACTCGACATCCTTGGGGGATTTGGCATCACGGGTGAGGATAGCCGTCTGGGAGGGCGTAAACACGGTATCCTCTAAAAATCGCGCAAAAATACACCGTTTTTCAAGCGTCAGGACCCGATCCACAACGGCAAAGGCAAATAAAGCCCGCCACATATAAAATTCACTACCCGTCATGGTAACGGTATCCTTTGTTGCTTTTTCTATCTCTAAAGCAAATCAGGCTCACCGTTTGCAGGTTCCCGCATTTATTTCTTATGATGATTTTGCGCGCATGCGAGGAGTGCTACGCGCCAGGCGATCTGTGAACAGCAGGCTTTTGTACCGGCATTTTTGAAGGCGTGATATTAAGCTCGAGACTCTGCCTTTGGCCGGCATTTTGAAAGGCCTCTTTTAACGAGTAATTTCCGCCCGCTGCTTTGGTGGGGTGCTGTACAATATCAGCAATCTTTGCCCCATCGGCAAGCGCTGATGCGGCCTCAGGGCTTTCCATTATTTTCTGACTGACCAAAAGCGCGGTCGGGTCTGCTGACTTTCCTAGCGCCCGCGCTTCTTCTCTGTGAAGGTAGCTCAAGCTTCTGACAAAGCTTTGATCTATCGCGCTGCCGGTTTTTTGATACTGTAAGGCTGCCAGCCCGATAGCCTGATCGAATGAAGGCCTCGTGTTGCTTGTAAACGCATCGGGTATATTATCCGCTTGTGATCCCGCCCGTTGCCATTCGAAAGATGCGATAATCCTTTCTGCCGCCGGAATATAGTCGCTTCGCTCATCCAACCAGTCATGGTACGTGGTTTTTGCAGTATCAAGAACCTCACCTAGTTTGTTTAAACCCGGATGCGTATCATTAAACTGCCCCTGATCATAGGCATGAAAATCAAATCGGTTAAAAAAGCTCTTCACAACGTCTTCTAAAGGAGCGTTGAAAGCATCCTCAATATCCTGCCGGTGACCTTCATGCTGTGCAATTGCCTCTTGTTGAACGGTGGATTCTACCTCCGCAAGCACATAGGACTGCTCCCGACTATATAAGGTCTCATGTATGCCTGTATTTGGCGATTGGTCGCGTATTTGCTCAACCTTTTCCAGCATATCCGCCCAGCCCGTAATGTTAAAATTCTGCAAACCCTCTGACGGTTGATCCTGATAGTGCTCTGCCAGAATCTTCAGTTCCGGCCCATTATCATATCCAAAGTAAAACCCGCCTTTTTCGCGTGACGGCGCATCCACATTATAACGTGCAGCCATTGCCAATGTGGATTTATACGACTCGCCATTTTCCATCAAAAGCCCTTGCGCCATTGAATCAGCAAACATTTCAGAACTATGAAAATACATTGGCAGTGTTAAAGCGTCGTATTCCTTGTCTTGCAGGTTTTGATGCAGTGGATCAAGACAATGACTAACCTCGTGCAAAATAATACGGGCATGTGTTTTAATATCATCAAAGGTCATATCATCAGGGTTACTACCTGTATCCGGGTCCCAACCCGAAGCCACACAAATATACCGCCCATCTTCCAGTCGGGTGGGCACAGCAATACCACCTCTGGCATTACCATCATCATCGTTTGAAAAATCCAGAAGCGTGCCTGTATAGCTGGTGCTGATATCAAGGGCAGCCGCAATACGTTCCTGCTCCGCTTGTCCGCTGGCAAGATGATCTACGATATCGATCTGCCCTTCAAGCTCCGGTAGCTCCTGAAACAGGGAATCCCGGATCTGCTTCATCATCAGGTTATAACCGTTGCGACCAGTGTAAATCTGTTCAGGATCTACCGTGGGGCCTTTGGTAGCTACATTATTACTCGAACCTTCGGCCTCAACAACTATGGGCTCTTCCGAGAGATCAGGAGAATCAGGCGTATTCGGCATATCTGCGCCCGCTGCTACGGCAGCAAAGCTCATAAAAATACCAGATAAACCAATGCGCAAAGATTTTTTCATAACTAAAAGGTAGCGATAAATTCTTAAAATTTTATAAACCAGCTATACTAAACTGGAATTATAATAGATTGTTTCGTTAAACTATAGAAAATAAAAAGAAGAATGGTGCCCCCAGCGAGACTCGAACTCGCACTCCCGAAAGAACCGGATTTTGAATCCGGCGCGTCTACCAGTTCCGCCACAGGGGCACGGAATATCACTTTATAGACTTTAAGAATTGATTCCGCAAGGGGGTGATGTCATCCTTTTTACAGCAAGGCGATCAAGCGCTCTTTTTTTAATCTCTTACTTGTGCTAAAGCTTTGTCATGTTGAGAAAACTTTATTATTGGACGCTGGATATTGCTGGCCGCAAGCATGCTACTTCGGTGCTGGCCGGGCTTTCGTTTCTTGAAAGCTCTATTTTTCCAATCCCGCCTGATACGCTATTAGTCCCGATGTGCCTCGCCCGCCGGGAAAAAGCTTTCCATTATGCTTTTATCTGCACGATTTTTTCTGTTCTGGGTGGCCTTGCCGGTTACGGTATCGGCTATTTCTTTTATGAAACACTGGCAGCGCCCGTGCTGGAATTTTACGGCAAGACAGAAACATTTGATAATTTCAAACTTTTATACAATGACTGGGGTGCCTGGATTGTGCTTGGGGCCGGCGTTACCCCCTTCCCCTACAAGGTCATTACAATTGCAAGCGGCGTGACCCATTTAAATCTGGCTTCGTTTATTA
>Ga0306901_1000358_pt1 | contig 20892 bp, 18 predicted proteins | sample AntRauMFilla3767_FD_190431 | JGI IMG/M metagenome (GOLD analysis project Ga0306901, IMG submission 190431) | Saline lake microbial communities from Rauer Islands, Antarctica - Metagenome Filla 3 #767 (v2) (version 2) | ecosystem: Environmental > Aquatic > Non-marine Saline and Alkaline > Saline ... | reverse complement strand
CAGCTCTCCGTCGATCCGTCCGTAATTCTCTCGTCGAGACCGTCAGTACAACCGCTTCGACACAGAACTCAGGCCGCAGAAACAGCTAGCCGAGGATGCTTTGTGAGGTACTGAGCCTTCAACGCACCCCGCAATTCAATGAACGCATCAGTAACCTCATCAACCGGCGACTCCGCAACACCTCCAGAAATCCCGGCGGTCAACTGTTGTGCTATCTCAAGAAATGGGAGCACATCCTCCGGCGTATAGCTCGTTCGATGCAGTGACTTCCACCGCCACAACGCCCGCAATGACTCCTCCGGAGACCCTCGTATCTCCCGATTGTACACCGCAAGATAATGCAGTGGATATCGACTCGCCCAAAACTCTACATCCCAATCAACGGCAATCCCGCCAAACATATCCCACTATTCTCAACCCAGCACATAAACAGAACGTTTATTTCAGGTTCTCAAGGATTTGGAGGAAGCGAAACGCAGGAGCGCCGTAGTCACTCGTGTCTCCCTGCGCTTCTGTTTGGAGATTCTCAATGCGTTCGGTGTAGTCTTGATTAATAATGAGTTCAAGTTCCTCTCCGGTTTCACTTTCAAAGCGATCGGCAAGTTCTTCGAGCCCCTCAATCAGGCCACTTCCTCTCTCCCAACCGGTAACCACAGGTGCCCAAAACTGGAATGCGTGATCGCTGGCGTTGCCAAACGTATCGTTCACGTACCGGTAGTCTTCGAGGAATTTCTTCTGGAGCTTCTGAAGAGAGAATTGGTGTGCTTTCGTGTTGGTGAATTCAGTCCACCAGCCGTCGTCTGGAGTTCCAGAATAGAGTTTCCCACTCATATGGGTCACCACTTCGCAGACATACACATTTTGTCTGCCTTTGCCACGATCGTTGTCGATAGCGATGACATCGGCTTCCATTTGGTTCCCGCGTTCCTCAGATCGGTTGTTATAGCTGACAACTTCGCAGCCATTCATCCGCTTGTGATACGCACCAACCAGCAGTTCACCCCACGTTGCATTCACCGGCATAACAAACGAATAATCGCGGATTGACAAGAATACGTAGGATGAATAATCTGACCCGGATCTGAGCGTGTCATCACCCGTCACAAGACCGACTCTGGATCTGCCTAACTGTGTCTGAACCGGCTGCTCCCCTCAGTTGAAGCGTTCCACAGTGGTGAGTGCCACGTCCTATCGAGACACTACCTCACTCATCAAAGTCACGACGTCGAACCGGTCCGAGTCGCGTGATCTGTTCGTCCTCAACAAGTCGTTCTAACCCGTCTCGCGTGGGGAATCCGAAGGTCCCTGTTTCGATGGCTCGCCCAGGGGCAACGCAGCGGAAGTACTTCCCGCGTGAGTATTCAGCGAGAATCCGGCGTTGACACCCAGCCAGGTCGAACATGCCAAGATCGTACGCGCCGTCTCGCTGGGCAATATGTGCGGCACCGGCTCGATACCCGAGGAGACACCGTGGCACGAACTCTCGCATCGATTCCACTGGGAACGCGTAATTCTTGAACGTCACCGGGTCACCCATCGCTAATGTGCCGTTCAACGGGTCGTACTCCCCGAACCGGAATGGGGCCGCTAATTCCGGTTCGAGTTGCTCTCGGGCGTCACGCATCTGGTCTTGATGATCGGTGTGGAACACCCAGTGAACCACAAACCCCAGCCGTAACGCTTCCCGCGTCTTCTCCCGGTACGGTTGATCGGAGCCAGCGACGAACTCAATCCATCGATTCACCCCGCCACCGACCACGAAACAATCCGGGACGCGATCCGCGATCGTCCTCTCGAACCGATACTCACCGGGGAACCACGGCTCCCGTTTCGCCTCCCGTCGCCGATCCAGCTCTAGTTTCCCCCACAGATGCTCATCGGATTCCTTCCCCGCCGTTCGAAGCCGATCGAGATCACCCCAGATTTCGAAGCCAGTCATACGCCACTCACCTGCTGGTCGTGCTGCTGTCGGCCCTTGTGTCGTGTCATGTGTCGTGAATCGTTGGTGTTAGTGATTTCAGCGAGTAATCTGATTTCGAGCAGTACCGCCGCGTCATCGCTCCAAGTTCCCCGGTTCGCAACACATCAACAACGTTGTGCGTCACGAGATCAGCGTACTCCTGGTTCTCAAACGCTGTCACCGCCGCAGCGCTGTCATCGAACGGATCGCGGTCGTTGAGATCCCCGTCAACGAGCGTCTCATACGATGCCGGCAAACTCGACTGTTCCTCACCATCCACGACGAGATTGAACCGCCGCGTCACGACTGGCAACAAGTCCGCGTACGGCGTATCGCGGAACGGCCACTCTACGTCCGTCGCCGCCAGTCGCGTCCGCAAAAACGGCAAGTCGAACCCGTCCTTCCACCGCTCGCCATTGAACGCGACTAGCAACACGTCCTCGCCGTGTAATCGCTCACGTGCGAACACGCCAACCGCTTCCAACAACGCCGCCTCCGACGCGTGCAGCGAGAGTTTCACGTGCGTTCCACACCGCTCCCCAACAGTCGCCTCCAACGCAGCCAGGTCACCGTCCAGTGCGTCCTCGTCTGCCTGCAGGAACACCCGGCACCCAAGCGATAATTCGAGACCAACCACCGTCACTTCATCCGTCACGTCGAACCCAGTCGTCTCAATATCGAACGGCACCATCTCCAACGCCATCACCGACCACCCCCAGCTGACGCTGCGTCTCCAACTGACCTGCCAGGCACTCGATCATCACCAGCCGGCCGGACACGGAACTCACCGAACCCGAACCGCGAATGCGTCCCGACCCGCACCACGCCGTTCCGCGCCGTCGCCACGGGCTCACTCCCCGCGTATCCAACCACCTGCCCGTGATCGACCGTCTCCACGCGATACGCGTCGCCACCGTCAACGAGCCGTGTGTCTCGCCGCCTTAACCCGTCATCACGCCGTCCATCCGTCGCAACCGTCCCCGACACTCGGCCTGCCTGGATCGTCGGCGACTCCGTCGCCGAGCTCGCATCCCACCACCACGGCACCGACTGGTCATCCGCATCCGGGTACGCACTCGACAGGACGTACGGCGACACGAGTTCAAGCACGTATGCGCCGGACTCCGCGTCCGTGAGTCGCCCGTAGTCGAGCGCATCGAGATCAACAACCAGCGAATCCGTCAGCGACAGTTCACCGAACCCGTAGTTGCGTGCGCCGCCGACTCGGATCCCGTCAAGCACGTCTCCAGAGACCGGCAGGACGTCATCATCGCCCCGCCCGTGCAGGTAGCAGTGCACGAACCACGACACCGACCGCTTCGAATTTCGCTGCTCCGGCGGTCGCCCAAAGAAACACGCCGGCGCAAACGCCATCCGGTCACCGTGACGCTCGATATCGTGCGTGTTGTGCGCATCTCGCGGCCGCGAATCCAACAACCACCGGTGGACCGCGTCACGGAACACGAACAAATCCTCGTACGCCTCGACATCGGGAAGCGACTGCCCGAGTTTCCCGCCGTACCCGTTCTGCGAGTGTTCCGCGGGGTACTCACCGAACTCACCCGGAACGAACACGCCGTGACTCACGTGCAACGCCCGTCGCGTCCGCTCATCAACACGCCGTGCGATCGCGTTGAACAGCGCATTGCCGGTGACGAAGTACGGATGTCCCAGGTACGACCCCTCCACCTCGAACAACACCTGCTGAATGACAGTCATTCGCACACCCCTCCGTTTCCACTCCAGAATCTGCACAGACCCGTCCCACCACGTAGACGACAACCGACACAGGCACGGGCCCACACCTCGTTTCCAGTGCCATCACCGCAAGCACGCCTCACACCGGCGTTTCCAGCTACCAGCCCAGCGGTCACCCACCACGGAGACCGCTCAGCCCCAGCCACGGAATCATCGACACCACCGACTCGCCACGACGACCACACCGGCGACCCCCACCCCCCGTTTCCAGTGTCCTCACCGCACCCACGCTGCACCCGACCACAGCCACGCCGTCGCTCATGTCCCGTCCACGATACCGCGTCTCTCTCACGCATCACGGTCATCACCACCCGAGTCGACACGCCCACCACGGTCGCGCGACCCGATGTCGTACGCTGAGAGGAACTCTTCGATATACTGGAGTGCCGCCGACCACGACCGGATGCGCCGCAACTGCGCATCCAACACCCGCCAGCGCCGCTCGCCATCCACATCGAACGGGTGGGCCGGCAGGTGCGACCACACGTCAGCGAAGCACCGTGTTGGTTCATCGCCAAGCCGCGCGGCCGGGCGATCCCCGGGTTCGCCAGTCACACACAGGCGAACTCTAGGTAACGAGAGCACCGTCCGGTGTGGCGTCACCGGCCCGTCCGGCTCCTCGACCGCCACGAACAACTCCTCAAACCCGAACCCTGCACGGTAATTATCGAGTAACGCCGCCGCCAACAACGTGTGGTACTTCAGCGACGTGTACGGGTAGAACACCGATTCGTTGAACAGCGCCGCCACATCAGACGCCACCCACGCCTCGTGCATCGCCACCGGGTTCTCAACTTGAACTACCTCTCGCACCGCCGCGTCACGACCATCCGCACCCACCGACCCAGTCATCACCACGTCGCCAGTGAGCAGCGACACGCGACCCGGCGACGCGTGCGCATCCAGCGTCTGCTCCGGTTCCCCGTCAGGGCGGCTCAGCAACGCCGCATCCCGATCCGCACCCAACGGCACCGTCTCATTGACTCGTACGCCAGCAACCCGCTCAGACGCTGCAGTATGCGACCGGCCACGCAGCTTGTGCACGTCGTGTCGGTACACCGCAAGCATCGGAGCCACGTCCGTTACAGCCTCGCTATCACCCGACGCACGACCAGCGCCCGTCGCCGTCGACGAATCAGGCATCGCCACTCTCCCCGGCATCCGACGCACTCAGATCACCGTCATCATCAGGGTCATCGTCACCACTGACTCGGCTTTGTGCCGACCGCAGCGACGACGTCACCGAGGCCAGTTCATCCAACCCATCCGGATCCGCCTCGGCCCCATCACCGTCCGCCTGTTCCTCGGTAGCATCCGCGGACGCATCCGTTTCGCTCCCTCGGTGTTGCGCCGACCGGAGCGAGGACGAGACCGGCTGAACTGCATCAAGATCTGAATCCGCGCCCACAGCTTCGTCGTCACTCCCACCGTCGGTCCCAGCTGACCCGTTATTCGAGTCCGTCACGCCGACTCACCCCCCGACACATCGTTATCGCCAGGCATCGGCAGGTCACCATCACGGGCAGCCGTCCGCGCCTGCAACGCCCGTACGAACGCCTCACGACGCTGCTCACGCCACACGTCGTCTTTCGTGTCCATCGCGCTCGTCGCGTCCTGCGCGCGATTGTAGACACGACGGAGTTCCGAATCAGTATACAACGGATTCACCACTTCAGCATCAACGATACCAGCCCCGAAGTTCCGCGCGCCGCCGAGCTGCATATCGTACTCGGCGCTGTGGGTATCCAAGTAGTCGATCGCCTCGACAAGCAAGCCCACGTATTCGGGTTTCAGCTCCCGAAGCGTCAGTCGCCACGTTCCGACGAGATTCCCGACAATATCTCGCGTCGCCTGCCGCAACGGTTGGCCCTCATCCTCAGCGTTCCGTGACCGCACCTGCGTGTTCAACTGCCGGTAATGCGCTTCCGCCTCACCCTTCGTCACATCCACCTGCCTACGAATGGGTGAGAACCGAATCGGACGGCGAATCACGCGCCCCGCCCGATCGTTGAATCCACCGAACAAGTCGTGGATCACACAGCCCGTATCGTCGTCGCCATCGACACAGCTGCCTTTCTCGTGATACCCCGCATCCAGATCACGAGCGTACACGTCTTCGAGCATGTAATCCGCGTTCGACTCACCCGGATGGCACGCCGTCGCGCCTGCTGTTTGGACAACTCGTTCACAGCCGTGGCGTAGTCAGCCGCTCAGGGTGAACGGGGAGATCTGGCCGGCAATCTGATTCTGCGGGTCATCCGCCTCGTACCGGTCAGCTGAGGCGTGATGCCGATCCGTGACGATGCCATCGCCAGGTGCCAGCAAGTCGATATCAAGGCCGACGTAGATGTCTGGGAACGCCGTTTCATCGACGAGACGCGGGAAGTCGAAATCGAAGTCGAGGTGCGAGGCGTCGAAGCCCTGCGCGTCTTGCTCCCCTTGCATCGTCACCGAGCACCTCCCGATCGGCCGCCATCAGCAGCGTGTGGAGCAGTAGTTTCAGTCAAGTCGTCACCCGCTGACTCCGATCCGAGCTCGGACGCACCCTCGTAGTCCGCGTTGTTAGCCGGCACCACCGGTCGCTGCCACGGCTTACGCGTCGAAGCGCAATCCGCAGCAACGAACGCATCGCTCCGCGCGATCGGGCGTCGGAACCACGCCACACCCGGCAAGGGTTGCACCGAGGTCGCGTCCGCCGGACTCACAGCGCGCGGCTGTGGAGCCAGTAGTACTTGCCACGATGACTGGGTCGCAGGATCACTGCACGTGCCGACACGACCCTCCAGCACGAGCTCACGCACACCCAACGTAAAGTACTCCGTCGGCTCGTGCCGACAGTCAACGCATTTCACGTGTCCGACCTGGAAGGCTGTTTGGTCGGCCGGTCGGAAGACGAACACGACGATCGGAGCGCCTTCCCGCAGTTTATCACCGCAGACTTCACAAACTGCGGCCCCTTCCCCGAGCGAAAATTGTTGTAATTGTGATATTTCTTCAATTAACCGATTGTCGATGGATTCTTTCGTTGTTAGTGTCGAGTGATTCATGGGTTCTTACACATGCTGTGGGGAACCCGACTCGGGTGTTCCAACCACCCGGGCACTTTCTGTGACCGCTGTGCCCTGTAGAACCGGGGTTCCACACTACATGGTTACTATTTGTAGTCACTTAATAGTTACTGTAAACAGTCACCATTACTGTATATAGTATTTATATGACCATACACAGTAACAGCTAATATATGATGGCAAAGCCAATCGGCAGGTATGGTTGATGACCAGTATCGTGGTCTCCTCACCGAACGTGAGCGGGAAATTATCAAAGGAGACGCCGATGTCTCCGATAACTACCGGTATAGAGTCGTTAGTCGAATCCGTACCAAGATTGAGAACGTAGATGGAGACATTGAGATTTTAGCCAAGAATCGGGAAGACCTGCTTAAGGAATTACGTGAGGTTGTCTGCGAAGACGATAAGTGAATCACCTCAATTGTATGCCTGCACATCATCATCAGTTAGATCAAATTCTCTATTGGTGCCTACAGCGCTCACTCGCTTTCCGAACGAGGTCGTCTCCATTCCGCGGTAATCGAACCTCCAACTGCGAGTGGGGGAAGTTAGTCGTTAGGTGAGCTGTACGACCAAAACGATCAGGGCCCTCGGAAGCCCATCTCATACAATGCGGCGATTCAAGCAGGGGGATCGCGTGCGGATTAATATCAATTGGATCCAGACCACGACCCGCTACACGGAGTGCAGGGAACGGTAGTTGAGGTTATCGAAGACGATGCAGGCCAGGAGACTGGAGATCAAGGGACTGGCACATCCTCTTAGCTGAAACTGAGAGTGGGGGCGTCGCTCATCTTCGCTGGCGTGACATCTACCTAGCGTCTGATTAGTAATTCAATCAGTTAGATTTCTTCTGGGAAAATTTCTGTTAGAGGATTCTGCGGCGATCATCATAGTCACGTCGACATATCCTTGGAGAAGGAGAGATGGAGATATACCATCTCTGACTTTCCAGAATTTCTTGCTTACACCTTCAAGAACGCCCTAACCAGATCATTCATTGGTACAAACTGACAGACCGCATAGTTCGTTGGTCACTAAACACTAAGTCACTATGATGGTTACATCCGGCAACACGATGATTTCTCTCCCTCCCCTCGTCGATAACGCTAATCGGACGGTCGAAGACGTCTACAAGAAAATCATCCCGAAAATCGAAGAAGCACGCATCGCTACCGGCTATTTCTACCTTTCTGGATTCGACCTGTACCGCGAAGATCTTGAACGGCTTGCTGATCCAGATGAACTTGGTCACGCTCCAATTCGAATATTGATGGGGCGGCAAACGAACCGCAGTACAGCAGATGAAATCGGAGAGGGACAAAGTCTACGCAGCGAACTCAGAGATGAAGTCGAAGAGAGTATTGAGGAACTCAACAACGCGCAGTTAGGACGACTGGATCGGCTGCGAGACTTCATAGCCGAAGACAAGGTTAGCGTCCGTGTGCGAAATCCAGAAAACGGCTACTTCCACGCCAAAGGGGCCTCGTTCAGAGCACCGCAAGACGATGAAGACTGGAGCACTGACGATGGTACGGATACGCGTCCGTGTGCGACGATAGTCGGGTCCTCAAACTTTACCGCGAGTGGACATCGAAACAACATCGAACTGAACCTCACAAGCCAAGACCGGCCTAAAGCGGAGGCATTCGAAGACTGGTACGATAACCAGTGGGCGAATGCTGAAGACTTCAGCGAGGAAATCATCCGAATCATCGAGAACAGCGAGAAGTACCAAGATTGGCAGGACCAACAAAATGATGAAACAGATGATGAAGACACGCCTGATGACCTAGGGACGTACATCGAGCCGTTCGAACTATACAAACTTCTGGCGTACGACGAGCTGAGCGGGAACATTAACATCCGCGACAGCCCGCTGTACTACTTCCAGACACTCGGATACGAAAGCGCGAAGGAGAAACTTTCTCGGTTCAACGGCTGCATCATCTCCGACTCTGTCGGTCTCGGAAAATCGTTCATCGGTGGTGAACTACTGCATGACTACCGTCAACGCGGGGATCATTGTCTCCTGATCGTGCCTGCGAACCTCACCGAACAGTGGGAAGACCTCCTCCAAGACGACACAAACGAAGACGGGAATCCATACTTCGGACTCGAAATTGATGGGACGCACTTGGACGTGATGAGTATCAGCAAGTTCCAGAATCTCACATATGATGAGGTACAGGACATCAAAGACGCGTTTGATGTCGTCCTAGTTGATGAGGCCCACCGCTTCCGGAATCACGGGAAGTGGCGACCGAATCCGAATGACGAAGACGATTACAAGGGAACTCGTCGGCATGCGAACCTGCGTCAGCTCCGCGGGAAGACGATGATTATGCTGACGGCGACGCCGATTAACAACTCTGCCACCGACTTGGAGAATCTTATCAGCCTATTCACCAGTCCTGAGGAACTGCGGAACAAGGCATCGCTGGACTTCGACGCCTTCGAGGAATACATTGACCTGTCAGAGACGCGAAAGCAGATCGCTGCGGGGAAGGAAGAAGCCACTGAGGAAGAGCAGCGAAAGATCACCGAACAGCTCCAGCGACATTCGGAAGAGATCTCGAAGATTCTGAATGAGGTGATGGTGCTCCGGACGCGGAAGCACGTCAAAGACCAAATTCAGGAGGGTGAAGACTTCGAGATGAGTTTCAAGCCGCCGAAGCTCAGCAAAGAGCAGTACTCGCTTCCGGCGGCATACCAACCAGTGTACCGGATGCTGCCAGACGTGATGGATGCGCTCCACCTTCCACACATCACGGTAAAGAACCCGAAGGCCGGTGGGACACTCAAGGCGCTGTACAAACTGAATCTGCTCAAGCGGCTGGAATCTTCGACGTACGCGTTTGTGCAGTCCATCGAGACGCTACATCAGAGCGAACGGCAGCTTCTCAGTCTTCTTGATGGACTCCCAGAAGACGAGCAAATCGACATGCTGCGCGCGGCACAGGACAATGAAGAATCTGAAACGCTCGATGACTTCGTGGAGGGTAGTGACGCCGCCGAAGATCTTGAACAGACACTCGAAGAGTTCGGGTTCGATACGACCTCTGTTCGTGCCGATGAAGACACGGAGAGTGATAGTACGGATGAATTAGCGGATGCGACAATCGGTGAGGTGAAGACATATATTCGGGAGGATCTGACGCTACTGGCGTACTTCCTGTCGCAGTTTATCGGCGATATCGCCCAAGATGCCGGCGATGTGAGCGACCAAGCCGTTTCAACACGTCAGTGGCTTCACGATCATAATGCCGGTGTCCTTCCGGACGTTCCAGAAGAGGATTTGAACCCGATCCTCTACCCACGAAGTGACCTGAGTGACATTGATGAGGCGACACGAGAGTTCTACGAGGCAGTGTTCTCGTTACGGGAGTTCCGTGACCCGAAGGTTGAGAGACTCGCGGATGTCCTGAACAGGTATGATGATGAGAAGGTCCTTGTCTTCACCCAGTACCGTGCCACCGCAGACTACGTCCACCGCACGCTTCTCAACGATCCTGACTCGCCTCTTACAGAGGCGAATAGTGCTGTCGTCAAAGGCGGTGACGACAACAAGCAAGACGTCATTCAGCGGTTCGCACCGGAAGCCTCAGGGTACCAGCAAACACTGGCTGAATCTGGCGAATCGGAATTACAATATGTTATAGCAACTGACACATTGTCGGAAGGGGTCAATCTTCAGGACGTCTCAGTTCAGGTTTCATTCGATTTGCCATGGAATCCCATGCGTATCGTTCAACGAGTAGGGCGTATCGACCGGATCGGGAGTACTGAGGAGAAGTATGTCCACAACTTCTACCCAGACGGAGACATCGAAGCGGCAATTAAGCTCCTGAAGCGACTACAGGCGAAAATCAACGATATCGCACTCATCGTGGGGAAAGAGAACAATATCCTGGACCCCAATGAGGACCAACTTCTGGATAAAACAGGTGTAGAAACGGAAAAGACGATTGGTGAATTGCAGGTGGACGAAATCGAAGACTCGCTACAGAAATCACGAGAGATCGAGGACGTGAACGAACTCGATGACACAAGTAAGAACCCACTCCTTCGAAATGCGGGGAGTAACGAGCACGCCGCATATGAGCGGTACCTACTCAAGAAGGAGTTGAACGAGGAATTCGGGCTCTCGGAAGACGACTTCGAGTACGCCACAGACTACTTTGAGGAGTCTCCCGAGGAACGCGAACGCTTGTACACGAATATCACCGGTCATAATTCAGGGCCACGTCCGGGTGTATTCGGGCTTGCACACCTCTGGTTCGATGATGACGACCACGAATCCCCACTAGGACGTGTTCGGCGGGCCTTCTACTACAAGCCGTTCACAGATGAAGTCAAAGAACGTCCTGTCGGCACACTCAAAATCGACCCAGAGGTGGGTGGGGAGCCGATCTCCGGGAATGCCGACAACGTTTTATCAAACCGGAAAGCGATTCAAGAGGTTCTTGACAACCGTCTGGAAGCAATTCGGAGCAGTCAGACCGAGCATATATTCAAGGACGGGGAGAAGTTCTCGAAGGAACAGGAAACGATTCTGGACTTTATCACACACTACGTACAACCGACCCACGGCAAGATGTCTGCTCCTGTAGACGAGCACGAAACGCTTGAGCAGTGGGCCGAAGACCTCCGAGAACGCTTACAGGACGTGAAGTTAGCTAACACTGATGAAGATCGTATCCTTCGGGAGACCTTCCGGCATAACGAGCAGTACGATTCATTTCCAGATTGGCCACCCGTAGAATTCTTAGAAGAGTTAGAAGCGTTCCTGGAAGAGAATGTAGAGGAATCGACGGAGTACCAAGCTAAGTTGGTCGGAGAAAGTGAGGTGCAAGCCCGGTTGATGTGCTGGGGGGTAGTTGGGTCGTAGGCAGTTCCGACTGTTACTACACCTACGGTTTGCGTCCTTCTTCCAACTCGTCGTACTTCTCGAATACCATATCGAAGTACTCCTGGGTCATCTTTCTCGGATTGTTGACCCGGTGGAAGTCCTCAAGAACGAACTCTACATCTTGCCGATTGAGACCGTATGCGTGGAATGCGGCGGCGTCAATCTCGGCCTGTAGTTTTAGCCGTTCGTCTTTGTCAGTGGCAGGTTGAACACCACCAAGGCACTCACGCATCTCTTCAAACTCGCCGCCGTAGCAGTTCAGCCGTGCGGCCCGGTTCGAAATGTACTCAAACCAATCGTCGCCTGCCGTGAGATGAGGAATCTGAGATTCCTCAAATTTGTACATCACGATGTGTGTATCACTCTTAGTTCTCATCAAGAAATCAAACGGTATGCTATTGAGCAGACCTAAGGCCGCAAAGAGTTCTTCATCGGAAAACACTCTCTCATACACGCCGTGGAGTGGTTTTGTAGATAGGTCATCTTCGTCTGGTTCAATCGTGTATGGACGGATGGTATGTAGCGTGTTGACGCACACAGTCCCGCTTGGAATAACAGATGCAATCATAGTCCGCTCATCGTTGGCCCGTGCGACATCCCGGAACACAATCCGATACTCGGTACAGTCCAGCAGAACGTCTTCCTCAGAAAGCCCCTCACCACGATGCTGATTCAGTATTTGATTAACGAATTTTTTCTGCGACATTGACGCCGATCCATCGAAGGCATCGTAGAGTCCACGTTTCAGCTTCCGGTGATTTTTCTCTCGAATCCGCCTCTTGGCACTCTTGTCCGGGGCCTTGTCTTCGTCAACACTCCAGAATTTCGTTGCTTCAAGATCATCCACATAGTCAGGACTGTATGCGTACTGGTAGACGTTGCTCCCACCGAGAACGGGATAGTCTCCCTTCTCTTCCTCTTCGACAAATCTATCTCGATCGTTAGTCCGGTCCAGTTCACGGTACGGCTGAGCATGCCAACTACCGTCTTCTCTCTCCGAAATAGGTGGATGATCAAGGATTTTCTCCAATACTTCGACTTCTTTCTCTTCTTCAAGGTACGGGAAGATGCGCGCCTCAGGAGAGTACTCTTCAAGGACCTTGCGAGAGAGATACATTCCGTCACTCTCCAGATTTCTCAGGAGGCTCAGGTCACCGTCCCTATACCCGCCGTACACCTCATCTGTCTCACCCGAACCCTTGAAAACCGGTATACCGAAGACGAACTGATTATGCACACCCTCGAAGATGCCACGGTTTGTGAAGATGGGTAACGCCTTCAGATCAGTCTCGTTGAGAAGGTGGAGACGCAAGTCCTTGGCCGATGCACCATTGAAGATCACTCCCGGCAGAACTTGACTGACGTAACTTTCGTCACGTGCGAGCTTGAAGACCCGCTCGAAGAATAACGCAGACAGGTCGTTCTCGGTAGTGGATTTCGTCCCGCCGACAGTCGGACTCTGGAGTTCGTAGTCTGGTGAGTTACTGTAGTATTCTGCCCGGATCTCCATCTCGTGCTGGTACTCTTCCCATCCTTTGGATATCTCCTCGTCTTCCAGCAGCTCGTCTTGCTTTTCGTCTTTGTTGTCCGGCATCCGCTGACGGAACACCTCATCGTACTTGGAGAAGTAGTCGTCACGGAGGGGTTTGAGACGGTCCCATGGAGGGTTTCCAATCAGAACGTCGAATCCGCCGTCAGCGTAGACCCCAGCAAACTCCAGCACCCAATGGAAGGGTGAGAACTCCTGAAGATCCCCCATCTCCATGTCCTCGTAGCCTATCTCGTGAAAGCGACTGAGAATGCTATCATCAAAGTCGCTGCTGTATCTCTTTATGAGTTGTTCCGCTTCAGTGCGTTTCTTTTGTGCAGCCTCGCTACTGACAGCGTTCTTGTGACCCCGAACCGCATCCAGAACGTCACTATACTTGGCTTCGACTTTGTTTTCCACGGCTCCCCACTCAAGCAGAGTATTTTGCTGGGCCTCTGTGTCGTCGTCGTCCATGAACGACACGTACCCCATCAGCGAGTTCCCCTGCCGAATGTTGAAGTCGATGTTCGGCAGCGGCTCGACTTCGTTTGGTTCGTCCTCGATGTCCGCGACCATCGATAACCAAAGACGGAGTTTACAGATCTCCACCGCCCCCTGGTCAATATCTACCCCGTAGAGATTATTCAGAATGACCGTCCGCTTCGCGTATAGCGATGCCCCTCCCTGACCTTTATTGACCTCTTCCAGTTCATCACGTGTTCGAGAATCTAACTCCCATCCCTTACCTTCGCTTTCGAGCTGCTGGAAGTACTCGATACACTGCATGTAGATATCCACCAACACATCCTGTGCAGCAAGCAGGAACGCACCACTACCGACCGCCGGATCAAGGACGTGTACCTCTTTTAGGATGTCGTGATACAGCGTTTCGACGTGTTTCGTCTCCACGTTATCAGTGGGGACTTGTCGAGTCATCGTTCCGCCATCCGCTAACGCCGCTTCACCACTACCACTAGCTTCTACGCTGGGAAATCCGAACACGTCGTCAATCTCGCTGTATTCGGCATCAACCGTGTCGTTGAGCTGGTCAAGCAGATATGGATGGATTGTCCGGCGAGACATGAAGCCGGTAATCTCCTCGGGCGTGTAGTACGCACCCATCTCTTTCTGGTTGACCGTCTGCTCGAAGATATGCCCGAGAATAGCGGGGGAAAGGTTCTTCGGATCGACGATATCAAGACGTTCGTCCACGTTCCAGTTCCATCCGGACAGGAAGTCCAAGATGTCGTCGAACAGTTCGTTTGTTTCTTCAGCAGACTCCCCCAGCTTTGCCTCCGGGAACTCTTCTTCAACAGGATTTTTGGCGAACAACCCACCGTTCAAGTACGGAAGACTCCCGAAATCGGGGTTCTGCTTGTCTTCTGCGAGGTAGTCAAAGAACAGTGGCCGGTAGAAGTTCTCGTACCGATCTTCGCTGTCATCTACGACTTCCCCAGGCTGTTCGTGGAGGTAGTTGGGATTTCGGTCCAGAAGACGTTTTTCTTGAATGAAATACAAGAAGATCATCCGATCCAAGACTATCTGCACGTAGCGTTGCTTCGCATCACCACGATCATCAGGGATACCAGAGACCTCCTGAACGAGATCAGTACGAAGATCTTCAAACTCCTCGTAAAATTCTTTCACCACCTGTTGAGTATCATACAATGTATCGTAAATTGCCGTTGAGGAACCGTACTCGATTGAGTTCAGTTTCTTTAGGACGGTGTTCTTTTCCCCGCTGTCACGCGTGAACTGGTCCTTAGTGAAGGAGATTTTCTGGTGCTTGATTCGACCGTGCTGTTGTCCTTCCCACGTCCTCATTCGAGTGAGGAAGGTGAACTCATCAAAGTCGTTCGTAGCGACAAGGTTTGTATGCCGGGAACGATTATCCGGCTTGAAGTCTGTCGCTGATTCACCGGGGCCTGCGTTGACGAGTACAACAAATTCGTCGTCAGCGAGTTGAAGCACGAGTTGGTTGTCCTCTCCAAGGTTCGGACGCGGTTTTAACCCGCGTTTCTGGAACGAGTTAGCAATGTCTTGGAGGGAGTCCCAGCCTGCGATATCATTAGCAGTGATCTGCTGGAGAGTCATACTCTATGGAAGTCCCTCTTTTGTCATAAGTGGTGGTCACTTTATCCACAGATTCACCTGAATTGATTATTGGTGTGTAGTGTCTCTTTCCGTAATGTCCTAGGGTAAGTTATCTTTGTCAGTGGATTCGTTGTATCTCTGTGAGGAAGTCACGGCTACTGGGGGGTAGATATTGACCAGGGGGCGGTGGAGATCTGTAAACTTCGATTGTGGCTCTCAATGGTCGCAGACATTGAAGACGAACCGAGTGAGGTGGAGCCGCTCCCCAATATTGACTTCAATATCCGACAGGGAAATACCCTGATCGGATTTACGGATATTGAGGAAGTCGCTACTGAGGAAGGTGACGCTTCGCTTACGAATTATGGCGGTGGAATCGGTGAGAACGTACAAGAGATGTACAGAGACGTAATCAGATCTGTGGAGCGACACCGGGAATCCGAATCTGCTAGAGAAGCAGCTGAGGCCCGCCGCGAGGCAGAGAAACTCATCGAAGAGTATGGTCAGCATCTTCATAAGAAAATTCTGAAGCAGTTCAAGGAATCTGGTGTTGAGAACATCACCTTTGACGATGTTCTGGGATACTCGCCATTTCACTGGGTGCTAGAGTTTGCGAGGGTCTACCGCGATGGTGGCTTTGACGTCATCGTCGGTAATCCCCCGTGGGATGTCCTAAGTTCGAGCAGTGACGAGTTTTTCGCACAATACAATCCCACCTTCAGAAGTCTGGATCAAGAAGAGAAAGAAGCGTTCATGGACGAGAAGCTGTCCGACCCTGAGATCAAGTCAGAGTGGGAGTCCTACCAGGAGAATATTGGGCGGCTCACCGAGTACTTCAAGAACAGTGGTGAATACACGCTTCAAACGCCGGAAGTTGCTGGCGAGACTGCAACCTACAAGAACGATCTTTCAAAATTGTTCTTTGAGCGGGTGTTCCACCTCGTTGATGACGATGCCTATCTTTCACAGGTCCTTCCTGGACTTATCGTGAACGGGGAAGGGTCGAAGGATCTACGGATGCAACTTCTGAACGAAACGAGTGTTCAGTCAATCATTGAGTTTGAGAATAACGGTATTTTCGACATCCACAAACAGCAGCGATTTGCTGTAATCACTTTCAAGAACTCCGGCAGAACAGAGGATCTGTGGGGCGTCTTCGACCAGAAGGATACACGACCATTCACCAACCTGGAAGAGTTTGGACTTCACCTTCCACGGCGGGTACTTGCTGAGTATTCGCCAGAAGCTCGCATCTTTCCGTGGGTGAAGAGCCAGCGGGAGGTCGAAGTACTTGATAAGATTCTGCAACATCCCCCACTCTCCGCACAGGTAGAGGATGCATGGAGTATTAATCTGCTCCCAGAAGAGCTGAATGAGACACGTGACAAGCGTAAAGGCTATTTCGACAAGGACGTTGACAACCCAGACTATCCAGTCTACACAGGTAGCAACGTCTTTCAGTACCAGTATGACGATACGCTGAGTGACGCGAATGACCCCCCTACCTACTGGAGCGTAGAGGAGGACCGAGACCCCGATAGTAGTGCAAAGCGTCGTATCCGTGAAAAGCGGTTCAACGCCGGTGAACCAAAGAAGGCACTCTATGACGACTTTGGAGGACCATCAACCAGTAAGTCACAAATTGGGTTCGTGAACGATCTTCTAACCAAACACAGAGGCGAAGAACTATCGGAGAAAGATGTCCTCTTGGACTCTTCGGAGTACCGCATCGCATATCGTGATGTGGCCAGTTCGACAAATGAGAGAACGATGATCGCAACAGTTCTTCCGAAAGACGTTCTTTGCGTCCATACGCTTGCAACTTTCCGACCATATGAGATCAACCCTACCGAGGATAATCTAAAACAGTCGCCGCTTCATGGAGTGTATGACCGACGGTTCTCCGACTATGAACTGTTCGTTGCCTTAGGACTCATCAACAGCCTTTCTTTCGACTACCTAATGCGTACGAAGACCGACAAACACCTTGTAGAGTACAAGCTCTTGGAATCCAAATTACCTCGTCTAACCGAAGGTGCTGACTGGTTTTATTATATTTCAAAGCGGGCTGCCCAGCTGAACTGCTATGGCGAGGAATTCACCGAGATGCGGGATCGGCTCGGTGGAATTAATCCTGTGACTGATGAGCAAGAGCGCCGTGAACTGCAGGCCGAGATCGATGCTGCCGCATTCCATGCATACGGACTGAGTCGCCGTGATGTAGAGTTCATTCTCAACGACTTCCACCGTGTCTCTGACCCGCGAATTATGACTGATGCGTACTTCGATATGGTCTTCGAAAAGTACGACGTCCTCGAACAAACCGGACCACAACCATAGTACTACGAACTGGGTTTTTCTCCTGTATCCTATCTTCTGAACTCAGTGGATATTATCTAATGCTCGACGAGTCATCGCACCATCCACGTTAAGATATTGACGGGCTGTAGTAATGTCCTCCCAGCCAAACATTGCTCGAAGTGCTGCCAAGTCTAATCCTCTGCTGGCGTGGTGGGAAGCAGCCGTTGCTCGAAGGCCGTGTAGGGACGTATCGTTTCTGGAAAGTTGTGGTGCGAGATCAAGAGCAGTATTCAGTCTTCGTTGTAAAGTTGAGAATGAGTATGGCCAGCCACTGTGTTCTGTGATTAGAAGATCAATTGCTACCCGAACCCGATACGAAAAATGGAATGGGACCGTTCGAGCGGCTGCTTCCGTTTTTGGAAGCCAATACAGATCTGCAAAATCGTTGAATTCATTATCGGGGTTATGTCGTACGCGTTGCTCGATTGCTTGACGACAATAGCCGCAGAGATCACCGTCTCGTCCCTTCGTACATGCGTGATGTTCGGGGATGCGGATCATCTGTCTCTCTTGGTCGATCCACGATGCGCTCAGATGTGTTGTCTCTCCAGGTCTCAGTCCGAGCCGACCTCCGATTAGAATAGCGGCCCGTGATTCGAGTCGTTGAGTAGGGTCGTCAATACGCCCTGCGCCTTCTAGCAATAATTCAAACTCGCGTTCACTAAGCGACTTTTCTCGTGTCGGAGCCATGTATTGACGAAAAGGACGTAATCCTGTTTAGAAGGGAAGTACATGGATTACCCGCTGGCGTAATGCGTTTTTAGGCGATGAGACACCGTGCTGCTGGGAGCAATAAATGCGAAAGTCGTGGAATGCCAGAGGTCCCAGTGTAAACAGATATAGAGAGTGGACGGCTGAGTTTTCGGTAGTGGGTTTTTGAGACGCAAGAAGCAGTCGCCGGTGTGTAGGCGATGAACTATAATCAGAGGTGAGTTACTAGTACATCAAGTTCTGTTTCAATCACGTCCAGAACTGCGTCTACTGTGAATTCGGAGAAGGCGTCTGTGTCGATGTTGCTGCGGACTTTGTGTGGCCGGTACGATGCGGTCTGCATATTTCGGGTGCGAATAGTTTTGAGCGAGTCTCGAAGGGTTGCTTCTTGAACCGGATTATCCAAGTCATCGATTGTTTCGCCTTTCGGTCGGATCCAGAGTTCCCAGTCGAATCCATCTGAGAGGATTGCTACTGCATGGATGTCGAGATCGCTGTCGAGATAGTTCTCCATGTCATTCCGTGCGTTGTTGATTTTCTTTGGGGGTTTTACTTCTCCGAAAAACCGGATGTCGTGTTGCATCGCTTCCTTGATTGGGATCGAGGTAATGGCGAAGTCGGGAATGCCACTGCGTCTCGGCCATCGTGGTGCGTATTGCTTTGGTTGTGGGCGCAACGAGTACCCGAATGCCTGTTGGAGCATCGGGAACACGAGATGATCCTCAATGAATCGCTCTGGTTTTTGGATGAGATTCTGGCCTTTGAGAAAGTGTTTCCCGTCAACGACGGTCTCGAAGTGGGCGGTGCATTCGCGTGTCCCGATCTCATCGATGAAGTCTTCGAGAACGTGCAGGATGTTGTTGGCGAGTGGGTCGTGATCATCGAAGGTGGTAGATTGATTTGTCATTTAGGTGTGTATAGTGTCAACCGATTATTCTTCAGTACTTCTTTCGAGTGTAGCGTTAGAAGTCGAAGAGGGATTGTTGCCGCTCGTAGTCGTATGGTTCAGTGAGTACGTCCCTAATTGCTGAGTAATTGATTTGGGCATGACGGTTTTCTTCGATTGCCCGATCGACGACCCAGGCTCGGAACTCTTCGTACCGTTCTGTATCATCGATGAGTTCGCCGATATCTACGGTTTGTAATTCTCCGTGTCGGGCGAAATAGATTCCAACACGAGTTATTTCGGGGTACTTGCCATTGAATTGCTCTCGGCCGCTTCGGGAGACCGTCTCCGCATCATACAATTCGCGTTGTATGTCATTCAGCACGTAGTACAGCAGGAGTTGCCGCCAAAATGCGTTCGTGAATGATTTGCGCTCTGTTGTCTTGATGTCGACGAGTAAATTATCAACGATGAAGTCGCCCTCACCTGGGAGGATATGGCGGTAGTATCCGAAACGAGGCTTTTCGAACACCATCTCACCAGTTCCCCATTCTTGGGCACGTAGAAGGCTGAATAGCTCTTCTATTTCACGGAGAAGTTCGTTCTCAATCGCCTCACGGTTGATCCAGGATTGGATCGCATCAGGGGGTTGCCAACCCGCGTTGAGCAGCGCAGCCTTCACGACACCGTCCGTATTCATTCCTGTCTCAACGAACTGGTTGACTATTGTAGAGAGATCCTCATGTTCCGCCCACTGAACCGGGCTTCGTTGGTCCCAATCGGGCCGGTCCTCATTCATCGCGTCCCATTCGGTTTGATTTGACGGGCCCCCAGCACGGTCTTCCCATTTCTTCCCGTCAAATACGGTTACGGTGATTTCCGGTATCTTACTGTATCGAGCGCCTCTAACCCAGTTCTCGCCATCATCGTCTTCCAATTCTCGGGATGAGTGGATTGACGGACGGATAACTTCCTGACTGTTCCGGTATAACCAGACTTTGCAGAGGAATTCGACAGTCTGTCCGATTAGTTTGTGACTGTACCCGTTGTTCGGGACCGAAAGATCGCGTGAGGCGTCGCTGCCAGGGTTGGGATACGTAGAATCGATTTCGTGCCGCACTTCGTCAATTTGAATGAAATCCGTCACACCGGTTACCATACTACTATGAGTACGTACTCATGTCGTACTGATAAGACCACCCGTGAGTCAGGTGAGTGGCTTCCACTCAAAACACGTCTTGTAGTGGCCCGGCTTGCTCGACTGTCTCATGTGTGTTCCGGATGTCGTTAAACGAGAGGTAGCGAAGGGTGCAGTGGTCGGCGGATCTCTCGAACGTGCTGGCACTCAGTAAGATCCACCATGCGGCTTTCGATCGGGAGCTGTTCACGATTGATCAGAACTACCGGGTGCGTGTGAATCCGGACTTTGAGACACAGAGTGACGTGCTCCAACAGACGATTATCGACCGTGAAGGGGAGAGAATCTCGGTTCCGGATGATCAGTACTTCACAAAGCCGCTTAGTTAGAACGTCTGCTTGCTGAAGGTGTGTCTAAAACCAAACAAGCAGACGGTGAGATCCACGAGGACCAGCTTCTTAACTTTCTCGTCAACC
>Ga0306901_1000357_pt1 | contig 20993 bp, 27 predicted proteins | sample AntRauMFilla3767_FD_190431 | JGI IMG/M metagenome (GOLD analysis project Ga0306901, IMG submission 190431) | Saline lake microbial communities from Rauer Islands, Antarctica - Metagenome Filla 3 #767 (v2) (version 2) | ecosystem: Environmental > Aquatic > Non-marine Saline and Alkaline > Saline ... | reverse complement strand
CTCTACAAGCCAACAACAATACACTAACAAGGTTTTGGCGCGCTCTGTGATCTAGTTTTTTATATGCGATCATATCGCGTCTTACTGTTTTGTATTGTGTGTTCTTAATACCCAGCGACGACTCTACCTTCATAAACAACGCACTCACTTGATCAGGCGTAGCACCATTGGCTAGCTTTTGAAGATAGCGATTAACAGCCATAGTAGGCAGCGTAGTACGCTCTCTCATTGTCCAAGCAGCATCTGGGTCTTTGAGCTTGTCAATTGCCGCCTTGTCACCTGTGACAAAATAGACGAAGTTGTACAAGTCTGTGCTGCTCATACTAAACCTGTCGTACCCTGTGTACACAGTGGTCTTGCGAGCATACCTAGTAGCTGCCGAACGGTGTTGAGGATATTGTCTCAACAACTCAAGGACCATCAGAGACAGATAGAGGCGCTCACAACAGTCTGTGTAGGTTAACACCTTGACGTTGTTTTCGTTGCGTGTCATCCGCGCTTCATACAGGTCCTTGATGAAGTCCATTATTCTTCGTCTGTTGGCAGTTTAGCTCTTAGTTCGTCTGCCATTTTCATAAAGTGATCTTTCTTAATAGGGCTTTTTGACTGTTTAGCTTGCTGCTCGTACTTGTTAATCTGCATCCAGAGACGCTTTGTGTTAGGTGCACCTTCTTCACGAACGTATCCTTCAAAATCGTCTTCTTCGTCGTCGTTGCTGCTCACTGCATCGGGGTTACGGCCTTTCTGACCGTGTCCTGGCTCAGCCATGGCTGCCTGCATATACTTCTGAATAGTATTAGCATCAAGGCCAGTCTGCTTAACAACGTCTTTGATATTCTGTGGGCCAGCACGGGTGCCAAAGCGGGTTAATGCTGCGCCCAGTGTGCTCATGTTGTTAGACACTTCGTCGTCTTTTTGCTTAATGGCCATATCCATCATGGTGCGGCCGATTTCAGCTACGTCGGTGCTTTCTTTCAGCTTGCGTGGCTTAGCTTTTGATTCTGTAATTACTTCATTGATTTTCATAGTTTAATCCTATCCTGGTGTCCATCTGGTTCTTGGTACAAGTTTGGTCTTAGACCCTTGTGCTACGTATCCCTCGCCGCCTTTCTGGCCAGCGGTGCTTGCTTTAACGTCTGTGTCTGCATCATCAAACTGTTCAATGATGTGGTCCTTGACTGTCATTATTTCTTTGACTAATCTAAATATCAAAGGCAATGCTTTGGGAGATTCTTTTGCTAGCTCAGCTATCTTCTTCTGTTTGTTTGCACTCACATTAGAGTTCTTGAGCCAATCAAAGAATCCTGTCTCTAGCGTATTTAACTGTTTTGCTTTGCTTTTCTGATTTACATACGTGTAGATGATATTCTTCATATCGCTCAACCCTTTGATAGGAGCAAGGAAGTCATCTATGACAGGAGCAAACTTTTTAGCGTCTTGTCTAATCTGATCTACGCCTGACGTGTCTACTTGCGGTTGATGTGTTACGTATGTAGGACCAAGCACCACAGCATTCTTGCTGCCCATGTTGTCTACTTCGCCCACAGGCTTGCCGGATTTACTGCCGAACTCGTTGAATTCCATGTGTGCTACGACACCAACTGAACTTCCCGCTATGCGCTTTCCTAGCTCGCTATCAGTAGTCACGGAGTATTCAACTTTGTTCGGAGTAAACTTAATATGCCCGTCTTCTATTACATACGGGTTGCCTGGATGCCACAGCAAGTCGCCGAAAATATATCCGCGGAAGTCGTCAGGTGTTACTCCTTCCATAATGCTATAAACATTAGCCATGTCTTGTGCAAAGTCTGAACGATCGCCTTTGCCCGTATTCATAATAAAATTATGTAGTTCTTCTGCCGAGGTTACCTTTTCTTTGCCCCAGCCATTAATGCCTGTTAAAACAAACTCACCTTCTTCATCTCGCCCGAGGTATACTGCCGGAAGACCGTCCCACTTAATACTTACATCACTTGCATCAGTGCCTAGCTTGTCTAGTATGTCAGCAGCTTTTATAGCACCTTCTGACCCGTCAACAAACACAAGGTCTTCTAGGTGCTGGTACTCACGACCTACCTTGGCTTCTGCTAGTATCTGTGCTTCTGTGAGTGCTGTTTGTATCTCGTGAAATCTCATCGTAGCTTCCCAGTTAATTCTCTAATCCTACGCAGATGCTTTTCGCCTAGGCTCTCGGTTTGATTAAGCTCGTCTGGTATGCCGATATCCTGTACAGTTCTATTCTCTTTGAAGTTGTGAATAATCTTTTGTACTAGGTCGTTCGGATAGTTTTTCTTAATAGCGGCTAGCAAGCTCTCGAATGAATTTAGATCTGCTGCTCCGTCTAAGCCCAGTGTCTTAGCAATCTCTTCAGCGTTCTTGATGCCTTTGCTGATCTTTGTGTTCTTGTTCTGCTTGGTATAGCCTTCGCCGCTCTTTTTCGGTACAGGCGTACGATTTACTTTGATCAAGCCTTCTGTAGGAGAAAACATCCAACGCTCGCTCTCCATAGGGCGGCCGTCCGCTGTTGTTTCTTCTGAGTCTTGTCTATCCCATACGCCTGCAATGCTGGCAATCATAAGGTTACGGAATACACCTTTGTACTTAGATTCTGTCTCTGCCGGTGAGTGGTAATAGGTCTTCATCCAATCTGGGTCGCCTGGCATAAAATCTACCTGTACATAGCCTGTGCGTGGCTTACTGGTAGTTTTTGACTCGTCGTAGCCAACGATCTGTACTTTAGTCATTATAACAGAACTTTTAGCAATGTCAAGTATTAATGGTGTTTTTTCTAATCTTTTTGTAAATTCGGGGATTTTGTCTGTGTCAATCTGCAGGGCCACGTCTATGTCGCCGGAAAATTCTTTCTTGCCTACTGAGCCCAGTGCGTTGTTCTTGAGGTCGATGCCCAGAGCTTTTTCTAGAGCGTCAAGGGTTGGTTCGATTTCTGAGATGTGGATCGGACCCACTCCTGGCATTGCTCCGCCTTCATTTATTCGCATTGTTTTTACTCTCTATAATCCTATTCATCGAACGTTTAAATTTTCTCGGATCGCCGCTCTTGATTGAGTTAATAAATCTGCGCTCTAGCTCGGAAGCAGTTTCTTCATCGTACACATCACCTATTCTGTTAAGGAGGTTAATGGAGCTTTCGATGATATTCGACGCTGTGGCTTCTATTAAGTAATCGTTTTCTTGACGTCTGCCCAAGTTGTTCAGCTCTTCAAGAATACTTCTAGTACGCTTTTTCATATAGTTAAGTTCCTTGCTAGTATTTAGTTTGTATTAGAAGATAAACTTAGATAGATGGTGGGCATTATCGCAGGGCGATGTCCTGTGTCTTGGTTGCAATTCTGCGTAATTTCTCTCTAGCCGTTTGATTTTTAGTAGCGTCGATAATCTCATCCCACACATTGTCCGGTATAGAGCCTATGTCTGCAACAATACTGTTGAGAATAGCAAGGGCGGAGTTTTGTCCTTGTATGTTATTGTTCCACACGCTGCTAACAACGGCCGCGATATCTGTGCTGTTAAGATTAGTCTCTGGTACAAGAGCTTCCACCAATGTACTAGTATTTAGGTTAATCGTGATAGTCCAGGCTTCTAACGTAGGTACAAATATAGGATCACCTTCTGTAGTAAACACGTTGCCAGTAACAGTTAGTTCGTGGTTGCCTTCCCATGTGCGCATCCGCCAGCCGTTGTCTAGGAAGAATGTGGTGCCTAGAACACGCTGGCCGGGCAACGGGTCACCACCTATTACTGTAACAGCCTCGTCGTACTTTGCGTTGTCCCTAGTGGTCAACCATTCCTTCCAGTTTGAGTAAACGTCAGTACGAAAGTCCAGTTCAGTTTCGCCAGCGTTAACTAGTATTAATTTATTTGGTCCGTCAAAGGTGACTTTTTGTCTACCGTAGGTAGTGTTGGGTGGATTATATAACTCCCAGAAGTCCCAATCGCCGTAATTGTAAATTAACTGAGGCATTAGTTTGGCACATCCTTTGCGCTTACTGATGCTTGTACTGAGATGTCGTTAGCTCCCACCAGCTTTTGTGCCGTAAAATAGAAAAGCTGCTGGGTGCCGTCTGCTTTGTTCTTAATAGCGTTCTGTGCGTTAGCAAACGTTTTAGAAGCGTCAGCCGTGTGAGAAGCGTTTACAAAGTACTCTGCTATCTTGAGTCCTGGCACCGCAATCGTTCCGTTCAGGTTTGTTTCAAATAACGTGTTAGCCTTCTGGATCCAGTCGCCACCACTAATGAACCCTGACTGGTAGATACTGACCTTAACAAACGCTGCTGTGCCTGCTGTAGAGTCCCATGCGCCTAACCCTATAGTTTTCGGAAAGAATAAGTTATGCACTACGTCTCCACTTGGCCATAGTCCGACAGGCCGCGCTGCGCCAATAAATGTCTCGCCGGCGCCAGAAGTAGTTCCGGCAACTTCGACGCTAAAGTTGGTACCTAGGTTAGTTATGTCAATGTCAGCTTCGATTAGTACGCCTGCACACCAGAACTTCATTTGGCTGGTTGAACCTACGACCGCTGTGTTTCTTTGCTCTACTCGAACAGGAAGCGAGCCTGTCTGCATATTGGGGTAAGGGAATCGGTTGCCGTGATAGTACTCATGCACAATAAGGCGCTCACCGTTGATATAGACTCCGAATCTAATACGACCGGCGCCTAACCACTGCACGTCGAACCAGTAGATATTGTCAGCAGTTTTGTCAAGAGCAACGTTACTTGGATTGTTAATGTCAGAAGATCCATCTAGTGTATCCTTGTTCCAGTCAGTCTGTGCTATAACAGTTTCTTCTACAGTGCCAGTGACACTCGACCGGACCACTACCTCTAATCCGTCGTTGTCTCTAAAGAACATACCGTTAGCGTCGTCGAAGTATCCCCAACTACGGTCTAATCCTGTTTTTCCTGTGTCTCCTAGTGCCACTGTCATTATAGTAGTTTGTCCTACGCCAGGAACATAGTGATGATATTGGTCTGAAGTGTATTGGGCAAGGTCGCCGTCAGCTGGTGTGTTAGTGAGGACCACCGCTCTTAAGGCAGCGTCGTGTGTTATTGTTGCACTGCCTTGTTCGTTCACTGTCCATAAACGAGTGTCAACGCCTTGAGGGAACGAATAGTCGCCCTGGATGTGGGCGTTCGACACCCTGAGTTTGCCAAACGAGTCTAGAGTAGCTTCGCCTTCGCCGAATCGTATTGCTGCTGCGCCTTTTCTGTCAACAAATAATCCGTTATACTGGTCGTCGTATCCAACTACCGTGGTAACGTTAGCGAACACATCAATAGGGTCACCTCCTGCAACCTTCGCTAATTGTGTGGCACTGGACAGTGCCACAATATTCTCACTCTGCTGAGGGAACGCGGTAGAATCTACAACATTTTTGTCGAGGTTAACGGTGATAAGACCAGTGGTAGCTGTGTCTACTCGATGTCTTATCACAGTACCAACAATACCAGAAGTAGTAAACCGGATCTGAGAATCTTCGGCAATTACATTAGTTCTAGTGTTGTATAAAACGTCTAACGAATGTTTTACTCTAACACGGTCACCTGTGCTTTCTGGTGGTATTCTTGTAAATCTTCTTTCGCCGGCCATTAACCTATTACCTCTTTCCATCTTGGTTGTAACTCAAATGCTAAGTCGTTATCCCCAAACTGCTGTTGTGCTGTAAACACAAATTCCGGTATCGTTCCGTCTGCATTTTGAATAATTGTGCGATACGGAAGCTGAATAATGTCATCGAACCGCCATTCGTGGTCGCTTCGCAAATAGTACTCTGCTAATAGCATTCCGTTACTAACTGTTGTTGCAGTATCGTTGATCTCAACAGCACTTTCGTCGTCGCGAGAAGTGAACTCGCCATTTATTGTAGCGTTTACGTAAAGTCTTATCTTAACAATTCCTTCTGCCCCTGTGGTAGTGTCGTACGCCCACGCGTTTAACTGAGTAAGAGCAGCCACAGTGTGGTTTTCGATGCCCTGAAAAGTGCCTTTTGATCGCAGCCCTACTATTGGCGTTTCTGTTAGTCCTGACAGTGTCTGCGGTCCGTTGGTTTGGTAAACGAACGTTTTTGCGGCCCGCAGTGGGTCGTATTGAGCACCACTGGCAACAGAGGCTGACCAACACCTTAGCTCGTTGACACTCGCAGTAATGCCAGTGTTTTCGAGCTCCCAAGTAAGTGGTAAACTAGCTCTGCGCATATACGCTACTGCATTATTGTTAGCAAAACTCTCTACGTGGCATACTATCCTTTGTCCGTTGGCAAATATCCCAAAGCGTACAATGCCAGCACCGTGCCAAGTGTAGTCCATCCAAAATACGTTTAGTTTAGAGAAGTCAATGTCAATGCCACTCGTATTTGTAGCTCGGCTCCCAGATCCATCTAACCTGTCGCGGTTCCAGTTACTGCGAGGAATGTCGATTTCTTGTACTGTTCCGGATGTTGACGTGCGACGAACAAAACTAAACGTAGTTGCAGTGAGCTCGAAAAATAAACCGTCATTGTCGTCAAACATACCCCACCGCCTGATATGGTTGGCTTTACCGTTGTCTCCGAAGTCTACGGTGAATTCTGAAATCACAGGAACGCCGGGCGTATAGTGGTGCCAAAGATTTGAACGATATGTAATCTTGTCAGCGGCACTTGTAGTTGTTGACAACACCATCGCGCCTGTGGTATCATCGTGGGTTGCCGTTCCGGCTCCTGTGGCAATTGCAGAAAACTCGTTGGCTAGTCTGGTATAGACAAACGGGTATTCAGCTATGATCGTTGATGGGTCTATTTCAAGTTTGCCTGCTGCGTTTACACGAGCTGGCCCTTCACCAAACCTTACGTATGCTTCGCCTTGAGCCGATACCAACTGTCCCTGATAGTGGTTGTCATAACTTACAGTAGTACTAACATTTGCATACGTGTCGTAAGGCTCAGTTGCAGCTACGCTTGCTACTTCCGCAACTACGCCGTTGTCTAGTTGTATTTTTTCGCCGACGACTGGAACAATAGTGTCGCTGTCTTCTGAACTGTTGTTCCAGTTAACAGCAATCATGCCAGTGTCAATCGTGTCTTCACGAACGTAAACTACTCTACCTACCAGTCCGCTAGTTATCAGAGTTAGAGTAGCGCCTAGCGCAATTTCTTTTATTTTTTGATCGTAGAATATATTAGTGTGGGATTTAACCCGTAGCCGATCACCTGTGCTCTCTGGCGGTATTCGTGTATATTTTCGATTTCCGGCCATTGCCTCTCCTATGAATCCTTTAGTTAAATGTATTTATGCTGTTAGCTAGGGTTAGTGAATACTCTGTCACGCTGCTGTGCAATCTGTACTTCTTGTGACGAGGTCGGAACAATAGCAATGTCGGCAGCTATCCACCTCTCATTAAACGTCCTGATAGTCAACCCGGTGCCAGCAGCAACAGAAAACGTAAAGCTTCTAGCACCAGCTGTGCCATCAGTTGCAATCTCGACTCCAGCAACTTCGGTGGGTGCAGTATACGGGGGTGCATTATCAAGAGTGCTGGTTAAGAAAACTCTGACTTCGGTGTTGTCTTTTAGGTTAGTAACAGTAATACTGATGTTGTTGTTTACTACTGTGCTCGCGCCGGCGCCGTTTCTTACTGTTGGTGAATCACCTCCTGATACATTAATCGTAACTGCACCGCCACTGTTATTATAGAATGATTCGTTGCCGGTAGAGCCGTCTGTTGCTGCGTACCCTTCGTATGTAAAGTCTGTGAAATCGTAGGTGCCGGGTGTTTCAATTGTTATCGCGTGACCAGTGCCGGCTGAAGTAAACACTAGATCGCTTACTATAGATGTAGTTTCGAGGAGTACTGCACTTGTTGCTACACTGCCTGTAATCGAGTTATTTCTGAATTCTGTTGTTCCTACAGTTATTAACCCGCACTGCCTAAACGCTGTTGAGAAGATCTCGTGATTAGGACCGGTTGTGGCGCTGCTTGTAAATGTAACACCGTTGTTAAATCCAGCCAGCGAGCCACCGTACAAGCCTAGTAGGTTAATGTCTGTGTCACTAGCATTCCAGAACGCGCCTACGCCAGTGGGACAAACAAAGTTAACGCCCTGTGACCCTAGGCCTACGCCGTCCCTGTTTCCGAATATAACGGTGGTGTTGCCTGTGCCGCCTGCAATCGTAATACCGTATTTGTTTGTTCCTATGTTACGATCTTCAAAAACCACAGTAAGACCAGTGTCTTCAAAGTCAACGCTGCCGGTTCCTGTGCTACCAAACGTGAGAGGCCCTTGCAGCCCAAACAGACCTGACCCTAGTTCTCGACATATACCGTATGCTGTTAGATTGGCTTCTGATCGGTCTGCTGTTGCTATTTCAAGAAACTTTCCTTCGGTGCCTGTGCCGCCACCGGTGATAGTCAACCCACCGTTGCCGTATGCAATGATGTCAATGAAACAGTTTTCCTGGTTACCAACTGACTTAGCCAGAGTTGTAAATACGTTTCCAACTCGTGTTATAGCGCCGAAGTTAGGAGCGCCGCCGCCGAACTGTGACGTATTAGCTGGCAAGTTACCGGTATCTACAACGAAACACTGCCACACCACTGGTCCAGCATCGTGCCTAAAGCCAGCACCATTCGAACCACCAATGTGGTACCCTCGGTTGTTGGTGCCGTCGCCTAGGTAAATCTGCACGCCGCCCCCTACAACCGTTTCAAGTACGCCGCCTGGCAGTAGCCAACAATAGACAAGGGTGTCAGTTAAGTTTGCTGCTGTTTGACTAAAATATGAGTCCTCTGTTGAATTTGACACCTGCACACCAAGACACCCTGTTGCTTCAACAGGTGTAGGAGCTGATGTAAATACGGCTACACCTGACGACGAGGTCCATCCTGTTGTAGTATCTGCTTGTGTTGGTCTGGTTCTGTTGTCGGTGATTATTACTGCCATATCTTATTGTCCTTTTAAGAACCTGTCATAAAGAACTAACATAGCTGCTTGGTGTCCCCAGAAGCCGCCGCTGTTAGCAGCACTGGGAATCTTAACAGCCAAGTCGCCTTCGCGCTTTTGTGTTATGTACGGACTATACCCTGTCCTGCCCAGCACATAAATGCAGTCTACTGGATGTTCAAAGTCAGGTAGCTCTATTGTTGCAGACTCGTCTATGTATACTCTCTGAAGACCTGGATCTTCAGCAAATACGTCGTCTAAGTTGCGATGTTCAATAACACGAGACTTGTCTATACCGGTTACTGGACACATATAAAATTCGTTTACGTTAAATTCCTTTAGAGGGTGTAACCAGTCGCTGAATTCTTCTAGCGGAGCTCTCCAGCCACGCTCCCACTGGCCTGCTATCTTTACTGTCATTCTTTTTCTTCTGCTGCTTCGGCCTCGGCCTTTTCAACTACTTCGCGGTCAAGTTCTTCTTTAAGTTTAATAACATCGTCAAACTTAAACTGCCACGCCATAGAGTCTTGGTCTACCCCTGCTTCTATTCTTTTTGTTTGGTTAAGGTACATCAGTTCGTCACCACTGATCGATAAAATGTCTGCTGCTTGTTTTAGAGAAAGATTCATTGCTGCTCCTTGTTGTTACTGATATTTATAGCAAAAAGCCCAAGCGTTGTTAAGACTTGGGCTTCTTGCGTCTACGTTAGTGCTAGCTGTTATGCTGCGTTCAAGTAGTTTCTTTCCAGTGCTGATACCAACGAGAACGATTGTCCTGTTGCTCGTGTTATAGTACCAGTTGTTTCAACAAACTGTGCTGTACTAAATCCAATCGCTCTGATTATGATAGCAGCGTCACCTTGGCCAGCTACTCGCTCACCTTGGTCGTTGTTGTCATAGTCGTAGTCGAATGCAAACGTCGGTGCGCCAGCGATTGTGCCAGTAATCTGTGCGCCGCTGTTATTTCTAACAATGATAGCATCTGGCGAATCAATTGGATTTTCATCAACAAACACTGAGCCGCCTGTGCCTAGCTCAGATGTAAGAGCAGCGTTGTCAGGCAGGTTAATCTTGTATGCAGTAAATCCGCCTGTGTTCTGATCAGTAAACGTTACTACACGGTAGATACCGTTAAGTCTGCTGTCTGCTGTATAACCACCTACGTTAATGTATTGGTTTGCAACCAATACTGGCAAATCAACTGCTCCTGAAGTAGTAGTAAACGTAACCGTTCTACCTGATACACTTGCATCAACTGCGTTGGTTGCGGCAGTTCTAACAGTATATCTGTAGAACATCCAGAACCTTGCATCTGTGTCGTTTTGCAGGTTGTTGTTGAAGTTGATAGTACCAGCAGCAACGAATGGGAACGATCTAGTTGCACCAGTGTTGTCATACAGTGTGATTCTGTTAGTGTCATTAGATGAGAAGCCTTGGATGTTAACACCACTGCCGCCGCCGTTAGGGTTAAGCGGATTAGCTTGGCCTGCTTCTAGTGTGTCACCTACGAATCTTAGTAGACCGTCTGCTGTGTTACCAACTACTGTCTGATCTGTTTGATCAATGTCGCTTGCTTGACGCAGAGAGTATTGTACTTTTTCGTAGATCTGTTCTGCTGTTGCTATAACCGGCGACGCACGTTGTAGCGAGAAGCTAACATTTGTTAGTGACTCAGAGAACGTAGTAGTAATAGGAACAGTGTCTGCCGACGAGACAGTGCCAATTGTATAATCGCCGACTGCTGTTGTGCCTTCGTAGATTGTAAGGGTACCGCCGTCGTAGGTACCGTCAATTGGAATGCCTGCTTCGACTGTGGTCAAGTCACTGCCTGCTGATGTAATACTACCATCAACACCTGAGAACGTACCAACATCAATTACAATACCAAAGTTTGACTCTACACCACTTTCAACTTCTCGTGTAAACGACTGGTCGAAGTAACGTATTTCAATCTCTGTGTACGGAGAATTGTTTGCAAGGGTTGTATCAGTTGCAGTAACTTTTAGGTCTGTGCTGTTGGTTACTGGGAAACGGAACACTTTGTTGTCAACTTCCACAACACCGATGTCCACCAACGTTGCTTGAGCAAACGTCTTACCGTTGGTATCGCCGTCTCTGATACGCAAGAAGATGTTCAATACGTTTCTGTTGTTTGCTGCTGATGTAAAGGTAGTGTCGTCAGCATCGTTGGTCAAGCCAGTATCAACAGTTAGTTCGGTTGTTGTTACTGACGTAACGTCAAATGTGCCTACGTTGCCTACAGTATCCGAAGTTACAATAGAAATCTGGCCGCCCACAACGTAACCGTCTGCAACCCAGTCACCTGTTGTACGTGTAATAACGTTTGAGGTAATAGAGAAGCCGTCGCCTGAATCTGTTGTAATATAGTCGTATGACAGAACAGCTTCGTTTACTGGACCAGCGAACGTAAAGTCTACGGCTGCGCCAGTATCAGTTGGGTCAGCGCCCTGCTGGTAGTATGCGGTGTCGTTTGCGTTGTCTTCAAACTGACCAAGTGTGATAACACCGATGTACTCTGCGTCGAGTACGTCGTCTGTACCAATCTCTCTCCATCCGCCTGTTCGTACTAGCTTACGTGTTTCAACGTCTTGAATAGCATCGGTGCCGCCGTTGTTACCAGTGTAGAATGCCCAGTTATCTGTTAATTCGAACTGCTCTGGCGTAATCGCTGTGAATGGGAACGGGTGTGGAATAAGTGCATCGTCGTTCTTCCACTCTTCCTTGGTAAACGAATACAGTGCCTGTAGTGTTACACCGTCGTTCGATAGTTCGCCTTGCTTCAACAGCCAAATGCTTCTGTTGTAGTAGTCAAGGTAAACAGACTTCTCGTCTGACAATGCAGTATCGTCGTGCAAGAATGTTGTAGCACTTGAAACAGCGTCTGCTATTGGAGTGGCTCCGTTGTCGCCTGCTAGCTTGTCTGCTGTAATGCTTGATGTAGATGGTAAACCACCTGTTTCTACCCACAAGCCGTTGTTTTCAGGACTGTTTGCGCTTCTTATTTCAAAGTAATCGCCTGCTGCTAATCCCGGTAGTCCTGTACCTGAAATTTCAACAGTTGATCCTGTTGGGGTTCCGAATGTTACACCGGTCGCTGCGGTAGTTGTACCTTGCGACAGTAGATCCGGATCTGTAATTAGGGCCATATTTCTCGCTCCTCTTTAGATATGTTGCTAATAGTATTATTTATGCTAAGAATAGGTATATGTGGCTCTATCGTCCCAGACTTTGTCGAAAGCTGCGGCGCCGTCGGCCCACAGGATTTCCAAGTCGCCGTCCGATGCTTCGGACACCCTTTTTATACGCCACAGAGCCAGGTTTCTGTCCGTACCTGGCTCAGCTTCGCCGATGTAAGTTAGTGGTCCTTCTTCGTCTACCAGTCTGTCGTATTGCACTTCTAGTTCCGCCTTTAGTCGCTCTAGCACTGCTATGAAGCTTTCAGCTACAAATTCATTGTTACTAGCATTATATATCAAGATACTGTCTTCGTTTAGATTAGTGACTAGATTATTGTCTACATCAAGTAACGAACTAATGCTAGTGTCTGCTACCCTAGCATCGACCCTGCCGTCAGTGAAGTATAGATTTACGATACCTTCATTAACGTCGTCTGTGGTCTTTGTGCCTAGGTCTGTGTCAAAGTCTGCGCTTTTGTAGGTCGTAACACCAAACTCGCCTGTGATATTATTGTAGGTTAGGTCGCCGGCTGCACTTAGATCAGTAAGAGCAATAAATCCAGCGTCATTAGTAAAGGTGCTTAGATTGGCTGTAGATGTTACAAAGCCAACGTCGTTTGTGAATACACTTAGGTTATCACCTGTGCTAGTGTAGTTCGCATCGTTGGTTAGCAAACTGACATTGTCACCTTCGCTTACATACAAAGCATCGTTAGTGAATATGCTAACGTTTGAGCTTGATGTTACAAACCCAGCGTCGTTTGTGAATACACTTAGGTCATCACCTTCGCTTACATAATTTGCATCGTTGGTTAGCAAGCTGACGTTATCGCCTGCTATGAGGCCGCCGCCGCCTCCACTGCCACCGCCGGCGATAACAATACCACCTGGTGTTGTGCCGTCGCTGACACGTATGGTTCTGTCTTCAGAACTGTACCACAAACGACCGACTTGGCGGTCAATTCGCGTCCTGCCGTCGTCATAGTTACGACGTTGTGTTCTAAAGTCCTGTGTAAAATTATCAGCCACTGTGGGTTATTACCTTGTTCTACGGCGTTGGGGGTCGGCTGCTCCGATTTCTTGTGTGTCTTCTTCCTCGTCTCCAACGTCCGGATCTTCGTCTGTCATTGCGTCAATGTAAGGACTAGTTTTTCCTTGTTCAGCTTTCCTCAATTCGAGTTCCTGTTGTTGGGGAGACATCATTACAGGATTCTGATCAAGCTCTTCTTCATCGTTGCCGTCAACGTCGATCTCAGGTTCTCCGTCACCGTTGATCTTAATATTGATCGGAACGTTGATTGTAAATTCTTTTGCTCTCATGGTCTATCCTATTATGTCCACGGCCGGCCGGTTACTAGCCCAGCTGCGTTTGCGTTATCTATTACATCATTTGTGTCGTTGCTGTCCGGTGCGTATACTGTAGGAAGCTGATTCAAGTCGTAGGTGTTGCGACGCCCTGTTGCTGTTCTGTTAGTTGCTGCAAGATCTAACTTTGCTTCCTGTCTTGCACGTTTGAACTCTAGGGTTGAAATGCCATTAGCTGCCACGTTGACCTCCTATAAAGCGCCTCATGTTCTCTAGCTCTTGGGTAAACTCAGCGTCGTCGTCTTCCCCATCTGCTTCGTCGTTGCCTTGCTGCTTCATAAAGCCAACTATGTCATCATAGTCGTCCATTGTAACAACCTTTCCTTGACTAAGCTCTGTCATCTTCTCAGCGACATCGTGCAGATCCATGTCGTTATCGATCTCTTCGCGGGCGAGCTCTAGTAGTCTGATGAATGTAGGGACATCTAATCTTATTACGTCTATCATCTTATCCGCCTTGCCTGTGGTCTTTAACTCTTATATCATCTGCATGCTTGCGGCCATTCATACCGCCGCCTGCTCTAGTTGTTACTGTGTCTATGTCTGTGACTACTTCATTAGGAGCATTGTCAAATCCTTGTGTGCCGACTTGATTAATCATATCGTATATCTGGCGGAAGCGCATTTCTTCGCTGTCTTGGTCGTGCGTCATTTCGTACTCGTCAACAGCATCTTCGGCGCTGCTACATTCTTGTTCTGGCTCTGAACCTATGTTATCGTCTTTGCTGATCCTGTCCAAAAGATCAATTAATTCTCTAAATAAATCGAGGCTGCTCATTTCTGCTCCTAATGACAATTATACTTATACTTATCAAAACACCCTATCTTGTTTCGATCCAAGTGATTGCTGCCCAGGCATCTTTATTGGCACCACTAGAAGCTACTGATATTGTAAGTATCTGACTAGTAGTTCCAAGATCGTTACGTCCAAGGTAGTCGCCCTCGTCTACCGGAAATTTCTGCTTAGTGCCCTGGAACTCAGGAGTGATGTAACCAGATTGCATAAGTCGGCCACCTGCTAATGCAGTAGCATCGGTGTCGTACTCTATAAAACTATCATCACTCACGCTGTTCCAGGTGGGTCCGGTGAGAACAGTATCCAAATATATTTGATAAAATATTGATGAATTGTCCAATGCTGCTGCCTGAAATTCTACAGGCAGTGCTACCCCAGCCCGCCTGTCTGCTTTTAGCCTGATTGACAGTACGGGGGTGAAAGTGCCGGCATTGCCGGTATCCTTGCCGACGATAGGACTGCTTATGTTTTCAGCGACCCCCTTATTTTCGATATTGCCTTCTACTAGTACAGAGTTAGATCCGTGATAGAACGAACTGCTGTCGGTCTCTCCTGTCAGATTAGTTATTTCGGCTCTGATAGGTAGAAACGCAGTCTTGGCCCATGTTCTTTGTATGTTATTAGTAAAATCAAATCGGTGCACAGGAACTGCTCTGTCGTTGAGTACGAATTTAAACTCAACTGAGCCAACGCCGTACCACTCGTATTCGATCACCAGAAGCTGCATGTTTTCACTGTCGGCTATTATCCCGCTGGGACCTGTGCCGTCTAATCTGTCTTCGCTCCATTCTTCCTGTTCGACTCGGTCTTCTTCAATACCCCCACCTGCTAGTTCACGTCGCACTACTACAAAAAACTCAGAACCGGTGTTTTCAAAGTATACACCGTTTAACTCGTCAAATACTCCTGCGCGTCTGCGAATTCCTGGTGCCTCTGGACCGAATCGGCCAGCGAATGCTACTTCAACCTGTCTGCCAGGAACATAGCGCATTACTTTTCTAGTCTGCCGGATTGCCTCTGAGCCTGCAGTGCCGGTTACTTCTATTTTAACTATGCTCTCTTCGTCAACATAAGTAGACGTTGCGCCAAGAGTTAATTGTTCGTCCCAAACTTGGACGTCTTTGGTGTACTGAAAACTGCTATAAAATGCTAGCGATTGATTAGTCACCTTGCGACGATTCTTAGACGTGTGCTGTACTGACGTGTCGTCGACTCTTAGACTCGGAGCATTATACGGATCGTACACCATTGCCTTGTGCAGTTCCCAAAGATTAGATTCGTTTGGATGAATGTAGTTTGTTGTGTTATTTTCTTTTCTACTGTAAGCCATATGCGTTATCCAAGATGTATATACACATACTTATCAAAAGGCACATAGAACGAGAGGAATCAGAAAGGAGTAAATACACTGACAGAGTACAGAACAGGATGTTGCTATTCTGTGCAATGCTCAGGTATCGAGGGTATACAGTCGTTCAGGATCGTCATAGACAGGATGCGTCTATATACAAGAGAGCTCATACTTTAGACAATAACGAGCTAGTATTATGCTAGCTCGTTATCTTACTTCAGATAGGTCATCCACGAAGGGTGCCGTACTTCCCAACCCAACTTCTTACGCTTATTCACCAGCTCGTAGTAGTCAGGCTTGTAAGGCATTTTAGCAGGCTTAGGTAACAGGCTGTTGCCCTTGTTGTGGTTGCAAGGACCGCAAGACGTCACGATGTTGTCCCAAGTAGTGCGACCGCCTCGGCTGGTTGGCAACACGTGGTCCAGGGTTGCCTGCGAACGGACTAGTCCGATATCGCAATACTGACAAGTATACGAGTCACGAAGGAAGATATTCCCTTTTGAGAACCTTGGCTTCATATTCGTTTTCATCATTTCTCGCAGCATTATTACCGCTGGGACTTTTGTCTCCCAAGTCTCTGCGTGAACCACCCAGTCGTCGTACCATTCTAGTACGACGCATTTGTCTAGCCACATGTACGTGACAGCGTCCTTCCAACCTATTGCACTTAGTGGAAGATATGACACTGGCTGTGCATTGGCATTAAGTAAAAGCACATCGCTCACAGTGTATCTCCTCTTCTTCTTGTCTCTATAATTAGCCATACGAATATCGTGTGACTGTTTCGCACTACAAACAACATTCTAACATTGTTTGTAGTGCGTGTCAACCAATGTATCTTAGAATTCTAACGTTGTTCAATCCAGGTCATTGCAGCAATGGCACTTTTGTTTGACCCGTTTGCTGCTGCTAAAATAGTTAACGTGTCGCTTACTGTGCCCAGATCAGTTCTTCCCATCTGATAGGTAGTATCTTTGTCCAGAGCAATACCAGTACCGCTTCCCGCAACAACAAACCCACTGTCCATCACTGTGCCCTGACTCAGTTGGGGGATGGCAGCAGGGTTATCATAGATCTGGAATTCAGTAAAACTGTCTACGTCTTGTACCTGATTCCAGCCTTGGGCGCCGCCTAGTGTAAGATCTGCATTGCGCACTAGCCTATAAAATATGTTGGTGTTGTCAATGGTTGCTACCTGATAAAACGTGGGTAGTACAATTCCTTGTTCGGTTTTAAAACCAACGGTCCACTGCCTGCCTGGAGCAAGTGTCCAACGCCTTACGCCATTGCTTCTCGCCGGTTGCACTTGAAAAGACTATATTATTTGCAGCCGGTAGGGTAAGCCATTGTTTGTTCATAACTTCTAATTCTAAGTGCCCTGGCTCCCATGTGCACTTGCCCGCGCACATTAGCCAATCGTCGGGCTCATTGCCGGCAATCAACTTCTCTAACATAAATGTATCGGAACTCACACTTACTTCGTTGGTTACTGGTCTTGTGTTAGATGAGTACCACTCCGACGTGTGAACCATTATTACGCCGTTCTCTTCGGTATGGCCGCCGTGGTATAATGGCGCTCTCAGAGATAGGCTGTCTGCGGTGTAGTCCATTCTTTCTAGTAGAGTGTCTACTGTTAATTCGCTGTGCCGATTGATCACTACGCCCTGTGCTCCTAGCTCAGTAGTATGCTCGTAGATGTAAATTATACACTCTTCTAGTGGGTGCGTTGCTGATGGTTTGCCTGGCACACTTAGCAGTAGAGTACCTGTTAAACATTCTTCGAGTGTCAGTCCTAGATCAGACATTGTATCTCCAGTTTGGTTCTTGTAAATTTAAGAGTGGTCCGGCACAGGCCCGCCGTGTTCTGTACTCTTTGCTTTTTTGCCTGTAATTTTCTCACCGTCTACGTATGTATCGTCTTTGCGGGTAAGGTGGCCGCGAGCAACACACCCTGACTCCCAGCTCGCGCTCATCTTGTCTCTTGGGGTATTGGTACAATATGCTTTCCAACCTTGGCTTGGTCCACTCTCTTGCACAATAGAATCTTCTAATTCGCTCATCTTCATAATTATGTTACCTAAATTTATCAGCAGGGTTGGATGACGCGCCTGCCTTGCCGCTGTCTTCACACAACTTAAACGTTAGTGCACGTCTTGGTCCCTGTGTCGTGTTAATATTGATCTCTCCCGATTTCTCATGAAACTCAATCTTTGTAATTTTTGCTCTTTTGTTATTCGGTCCTACTTCAATCTCTTGTCCTACCTCTAGCTGTACTGCAATGCTCTTGAGCGGTTTCATGGGAGATCTCCTTTTTAAATGTTGCAATGTATTTAGTAGTAAATCAGTGGTTGACACTTAAAGCGACTGAGCGTATACTGCTTAGACACTGAAGTAAACTAAACCAGAGAGGCACTATAGTATGTTCGAATTTACCCAGCTCAAGCAAGACGCTCACGAATTTTGGGACAACCAAAGCACAGATGCTCCGCATACTCTCAATGCAGTAGAAGGACCGTTTGCGTTGTCAGAACACGAATATGTTCCTGAACTGCTTCAAGAACTGGTAATGAGCCAGCGCAACGAAGATAAATTTATTAGAGTTCCAATGAATGTCGTTAACGACATCGTTAACACTTTTTGGGAAGGTCCAGGCAGTTGTGCACGTATTTCAGATATGATCTGGGATGCTCGGATTGCCCGCGCATACGGCGCAACGTTTACAGAGAGCAAAGGTGCTTACAAACTTGGTTATTCAGAAGCTGAGTGGAAAGCCCGCACAGAGGATTAAAACAGTAATGACACCGATGGATATTATTCCGGGCGAGTCTTGGGCTTGCCGTTACCGCATCACTAAGATGCTGGACAAAGACGGCAATCCTGTAAAAAACCTACAGGTTGGACAAACCGCAGCAGGACCCGGGCCAGTTGAAGGCATTGCAGTAATTAAGTGTCGCGATGTTGAAAAACAGTTGCTTGAGTTGCGTGACATAGAGACGCAAGAAGAGCATGTAGTCTCGTTCGATGATGTATGGGATATCGATAAAGCTGTTTATACAGACAGCAAATGAGGGTAGAAACACTTTCTCGTCAGGAAGTGTTTCTACGGACAAGATGCTATACTAAAAGGACATAATGGAACTTAGATGGTCGATAGATCTGATCACGTACGGTTGCGTGTTGCAGTACCGTGAGACAGGCAATAACGGAATGTTTGGTTCTGCCGGCACACTGTCGCGAGAAGTTGCGACTCGAAGGCAAAGAGTACCCAAGGAGCGGTTGTGCAGTTTGTGACAACGGCGGCATAATAGGTGTTTTTACGAAAGGAGAGAATTATGAGTATTGAACGAGCAAAAGAAATACTGTGGAAGCTGCTTGACGAAGACATTATTCGTGTGCGACCCAGCGACCGTGAAGACTTCATGGAACGGTGGCGTCTAGCCATGGACGAGTTAGACACAGGCCCCGCTGTAGAAGGTGCCAGAATCGTGTGTTCTGCCAATAGATTTGAGAACGGCCCTATGTTAGTAGGTGCACGACACTTTGATCAGCACATGTGTGTACAAGCAGAGTATATGGGCGTCAAAGGCTCAGAGCCTCACGAGCAAGGATTCATTGACCAGTATGGTAAGTTCTATTCACGCACCGAAGCGTGGAAGATTGCTGAAGCCAACGGCCAGATTGTTAGACGCTGCGGTGGCGACACAACTAACGGTGGCACACTGTGGAGTGAAAATCTATACTAAATATTCCAGTTAATACAAGGAAATTTTATGCTGTTTACTGGAATGTTTGCCACTGCTCTTATCTTCGTAATGTACCGATTAAACGAACATCCTAGGGTCAGGGCCATAGTACGCTTTTGGGCTATTATGGGCTGCGTCTTTTGGTTAGTTGCGTACGGTTTAGGCCACGCGGTACTGCTGATGTTCGCTTAGCCAACTGTAGCAATACCTTTCCCATCTATTCTCGAACATCTCTTTTTGATATTCTGTTCTTACCAACACGTAAGGCATGTAATTTCTTTCAGCATACTCAACAGTCCAATCACGATCTTTACAGCCGATTGTTTCATTGAACCACCTAATAACCTTTGCGTCAATCGGAAAGCTCGCGACAATATCTACGCGATATGTTAATTGATTAGAATGCATTTAATTGTTAGGACCGACGCAACGGTCTCCCCATCTTAGTAAGAACATAAGATAATGTTTCTCGTCGCGAAACACTACACTTATCTGACAGCGTTGATCGTTAATAACAAATACTTCTTTAGTGAACTGATCGGATGTCATCCATTGATAGTTCCAACACCAATCACTTCCGTAAGGGCCTACCTGCTGCTCTAGCCAATCTTTTACAGGACCACTAAACACACAGTCATCTGTTACAAAAACGCTGTACCCGTCGTGAGGACAGTCTTTTAGTTCGTGGGTCATGTCGCGTGCCTCCTGTGCTATAACCTGCGATATCAACTCGTCAGCCAAATCGTCGGGCGTACGATCATACATTCGCTTACTCAGTAATGACTGCATAAGACGCAATATCATATTAGAAGAGGAGAGTTTAGAAAAGCTCATAAATGCCTCCTTCCCTTAGTATATATCTCAAGACATTGATGCCCAACGAAGATCTATCACCACTCGGGCTCTGTGTACATCAGCTTGAATAGAGTGCAGTGTCGTTGGTCTGCGCACTCAACAGCATAGAATAAAACGTTCTTATGATCACAACCAGAGAACACGGTAACGAGTCGTACTTTCTGATCATTACACCACTCTTGTGCCTGTAGCCATCGCATAGCATCTTCGTTTGCATCGCGCTCGTTACCCATCGGGTCCAATTGCACAAAGCGATCTCGATACTGTCTAAATGTTGAAAGATCAATATAGCTGCATTGGTTTTCGCCGATTACGCTTATCCATTTGGCTTTCATATACAATAGGCCCCGCTGTTAGTCTTTGGTTTCGATCAGTGCTTGTTTAATTGCACGACAATCATCAAGTGCATCGTGAGTGCGCTCCTGGTTCTGCATAGCAAGACCCATTCTTCCAACATGATCCATATCATCACATGCTGCAAATATAGTTTGTACCTTGAGTTCAACGTCTTGGTACCCGTCACTAGCTTCTAGTAGTCTGTTTAACCAAAACCATTCGAAGTCAGGTGCATCACTGAGTATTACAGTATCCTTAGCCATCTCACTGAGAATGGCTGCGGCGTTCTCTACGTCTAAGCCTACGTCTCTAAGAAATTGCTGAGGAAGGTTGTGTATGTCCTCAGCATTGTAATCCCAGTGAGTCCAAGTGTCGTGAGGACGTATATAAAAACTGCTGGCGTCGTCAGAGTC
>Ga0306901_1000356_pt1 | contig 21011 bp, 21 predicted proteins | sample AntRauMFilla3767_FD_190431 | JGI IMG/M metagenome (GOLD analysis project Ga0306901, IMG submission 190431) | Saline lake microbial communities from Rauer Islands, Antarctica - Metagenome Filla 3 #767 (v2) (version 2) | ecosystem: Environmental > Aquatic > Non-marine Saline and Alkaline > Saline ... | reverse complement strand
TCATTTATAGAAAGAAGCTTCTTGTTACGTAGCATGCTACGTAACAAGGGTGCAGTGAAGTTTTTTACTTATAGAGAATAGTGACCATGGTAAAATAGCAATATGAACAATCACCAGAAACAAATGTTGCTTTTTTCATACTTTATTTAATTATATCAAAAATTAAAATTTAAAAACTTATTCTCTTTAAAGGAAGAGCGTTTATAGCCACTATCACAGTGGACAAGCTTTTACTATGAAACTTATAAGGGTATACTGAAGATATGGAAAACTTTGAAAGAAAGGACATGGGAGTTGAAGAAAGAAAAATAGAAAAATACTATAACAAAAAAGGCTTAGATTATTTGAATAGTTCACAAGAAATAGAAGAGATTATTTACCCAGAAGAAAAATACTTTGAAATAAAAGATATAGAAACAGAGGATGAAGCAGAGAAAACATTCTTTAATGAACTAAAAAATAATCTTCAAGCTCCAATAATTAAAGATAGCTTTGAAGATCATAATAAAAGAAGAGAATGGAGGAATGAATTAAATAAAGAAAATCCAGAAGCATATGATATTTATGAAAGAAATAAAATAAGACTAAATAAAATATCTACTAATATAGGTATATGTCAGTATTTTGAAGACAGATTAAATCAAAGCCAGAAAGAAAAATTAGATGATATTGTAAATAAAACTAATAAGATTAAAGAAAGCTATAACGACTTATCCTTTGAAGACAAGAAAAAAATGGCCAAAGAAATTAATTATTTTATTTACGATGTATACCAATCACTAAGTAACTGAGGATAATTACTAAACAAGTTATGAGTAAGATATCAGTAAATATTCCTCTAACTAACATAAAAGAAATTGGTAACAAGGTAGCCAAAAGATTTGAAAAATGAGTTATAAAACTAATCATGGAATACCAGCAAAAATCTCTCATAAAAGAATACAAACACTGGGCTGTGCAAGCACATCCTGACCAAAGCTTACTGGGCCGATGTGTGCTCTGGTGTAAACGAGCTGATGCTATAAGTCTCGAAGAAGCCAGTTCTGAAGAGCAGATAGAGTTATTCCAGATATTAAAGGATATAAAAAGTGCCTTGAATGAGACCTTCCAGCCCGATTTAATCAACTATACATTTTTAGGGAATGTAACCAACCATTTACACGGTCACCTTATTCCTCGCTACAAAACTGAACGTGAGTTTATGAACCAAACTTTTATTGATAAAAAGTGGGGACATAATCCATACCGCAGTAATGATACTTCACCCGTCGATGAAGATATACAGGAAGAAGTACGTAAAACTCTAGCCGAAATATTAAATAATAAAAAATCATGAACAAACATCAGAAAGATAATCAGCATGCATGGTTCAAAAAGATAACTTCCTGGTGCCAGCAGATTAAAGTTGTGAGGTAACATTAGATTATGGAAAAGCACCAAAAACAACCAATGAGCAGAGAAAAAGTGCTCAACTCCTCCGACGAAGAAATTATCGATCTTGCTGAAAGGATACGGATTGGATATGAGCTTAAAAAGACGATTCGTTATGGCAGAGAAAAAGATTTATCAAAACACTCAGAGTCTGTAGCCGAGCACGTATTTGCACTTTTCCTGTTAGCTAAGTTCTTCTTGCCTCTTGAAGATCCTGAAAGCAATCTCGATCCTGTTCGAATTCATGAGCTTATTCTCTTTAAAAGTAAGAGTGTTTATAACCACTATCACAGTGGACAAGCTTTTACTATGAAACTTATAAGGGTATATTAAAGATATGGAAAACTTTGAAAGAAAGGACATGGGACGAAACTTCCGGATACCGAGTTTCTTGTCAGATGGGATCGTGATGACATTCCGAGCGAATTAAACGATCCCTAATTCCGTAATGAATCGCAACACTCTGTAATAGAGTGTTGCTATGAACAAACGAAGAAAATTAACAAAATTTCAGTGGAAGAAGATCAATGAGAATACTGAGTTAAAGACCTTCATCATAGAAAAGTTAGTGCAACACTGGAATCCCGATGAGATAGCGGGATACATGAAGAGAGAAAAGCTACCCTTCTACGCAGCCAAGACAGCCATCTATGAGTGGTTATACTCCACCCAAGGGACTCCGTACTGCCAGTATCTGTACTCCAGGAGGTATACGAGGAAGCGACGAAAGAAAAAGACAGAACGGGTCATGATCCCGAACCGGGTTGGTATAGAGAGACGATTTTGAGTCGTGCGCGTCTACCAGTTCCGCCACTCCGGCATACCTATCATTCTAGTGTATTTATCAGAAATCTTTCAGTTTTTATTAAATAATTAAATTCGGTTCTCTTTCCACCGTAATACCAAACATCTCTTTCACCTTCCCTTTTATCTCTTCTTGCAGGCCGATGAGTTCCTCCGTAGTTCCACCACCATCGTGGATAAGTACTAGTGCGTTATTGGCCGATATATGAAAATTTCCGAAGTTCTTACCCTTTAGTCCAGCCCTTTCTATCAGCCAACCCGCTGGAATCTTCACCTGCCCATCATCTAAGTCATACTGAACCAGATCTGGAAACTTTTTCTTTAGGTTATTAGCTACATCTTTGGAAATAACTGGATTGGTGAAAAATGAGCCAGCATTTGGATTCTGCTTCACGTCCGGCAGTCGAGTCGCCCGAACTGCCAGTATGGCCCGACGAATAGTCTCCAGATCTGGACCAACGATATTTTCTTTCTCTAGATACTGCGTTAGCGATCCGTACTCTGGTACAACTGGTGGCTGATTGGAAAGCTGGAGAGTTACCTGAGTAATGATGAATCGCCCCGGTTGGCGCTTAAAACGGCTATCTCGATAGCTAAACTCACACTCGTCTCTATTTAACTCTCTTGTTTCTCCCACCTTTCTATCCCAGGCGGTTACTGATACCAAGACATCTGCCAGTTCTGCGCCGTATGCACCGATGTTCTGCACCGGAGCAGCCCCCACCGTTCCAGGAATCCCCGACAATACTTCTACACCGGAGCAACCAGAGGAAACCGCCCCAGCAACGAAGTCATCCCAGCTTTCACCAGAGGCTGCCGTTGCCAACACACCCTCACTACTAGCAGCAAAAGAGACACCTTTCAGACTATTTTTAACTACTAATTTATCAATAACACCATCCGCAAAAATAGTGTTCGAGCCACCACCAAGAAGAAAAATTGGCACACCAAGCTGTCGGGCAGATTCATACACGGCCGGTACATCAGCTGGATTAGTCAGCTCATAAAAGTAACGTGCCCGCCCGCCAAGCTGAAGGGTGGTCTGTGAAGCTAGTGGTACATGCTCAGAAATCTCCATGTTAAAGTTAGTATATCAAATATGATATAACGTATATACATATGAATACACGAACAAGCCAAGAGAAAATTGGACAGTTTATTAAAAGCCTGCGGGTGCGCAAACAACTCACCCAGGCTGAGTTCGCTGAAGCGCTGGAGACCTCTCAGAGTGCAGTGGCTCGCATAGAGAACGGTAAGCAGAACCTGACCACGGCCCTGTTAGATAAAATCAGTGACACTTTAAATCATAAGATTGTCTCCCTTTCTGATGACACTCTCGACTTCAAAATTACAGGCGGTAAAAAACTTTCCGGAAGTGTCCAGACGAACACTTCAAAGAATGGCTCGGTAGCACTGCTGTGTGCTTCGCTTTTAAATAAAGGTACCACTACTCTCCATGGCATTGCTCAGATCCAGGAGGTGTATCGTGTCATTGAGATCCTAGAGAGTATTGGGGTTGAAGTTAAGTGGACTAACGATAATACTGTTGAGATTACTCCACCAAAAATCTTTTCCATGGATATGATTGATACTGAGGCTGCCCGAAAAGTACGCTCCTCATTAATGATGATTGGCCCACTCTCACATGTTCTAGACACCTTTCACCTTCCTCACGCTGGTGGCTGCAAAATGGGCGAGCGTACCATTTCGGCACATAAACACGTTTTTGAATCCCTTGGCCTTACTATCACTACCCATGAAGACGATTATGAAATCAACAAAAGTAACCAAGCCCCTGATGATGAGGTAATTATGTATGAAGCCAGCGATACTGGCACCATTAATGCCCTTCTACGGGCCGCTCAGCTCGACAGAGAGACAAAAATAAGCTTCTGCACCCCTAACTACCAAGTACAGGATATCTGCTTCTTCCTGGAGAAATTAGGGGTAAAGATTGATGGAATCGGCACCTCAACCCTGACCGTTTACGGCGTAGGAGATATTGATACCGACATTATCCACGAAAACAGTGAAGACCCGATCGAGTCGATGATGTTCATCTCCGCCGCTCTGGTGACAAACTCAAAGCTTGAGATTACCCGTTGCCCAATTGACTTTCTAAAGCTAGAACTTTTAAAACTAAAGAAGATGGGAGCCAGGATCGAGCAGTCGGATGAATACACCAGCCAGAATGGTCGAACAAAACTGGTCGATCTCATCATTCGTCCATCTGAGCTTAAAGCTTTAGATGTAAAGATTCATGCGCTTCCCTACCCAGGCATCAATGCCGACAACCTCCCTTTCTTTGTGCCCATTGCCACCCAGGCCGAAGGAACCACTAAAATTAATGACTGGATGTGGGAGAATCGCGCCATCTACTACACCGAGCTCAACCGGCTCGGGGCTGATATCGAGCTAGCTGACCCACACCGCGTCTTTATAAATGGGCCAACCGAATTTAGAGCTAGTCAGGTTGTCTGCCCGCCAGCCCTACGACCGTCGGTGATCATCTTGATTGCTATGCTGGCCGCCGAGGGCACTTCTATTCTGCGTAATGTCTACTCTATCCAGCGTGGTTACGAGAACATCGCCGAGCGTCTGAATAATATCGGTGCTGATATTGAAATAATTCATGGGATCTAGCAGCTAACTCGGCGCCGATATTCTTCTTCTCAGCCGCCCGCATACACTTCTCTAAAAGCCCTAAGCAGTCGCGAAAGGAACCATCAGCAGCTTGAGCGATGGTGGTCGCTGCCGGCTCATCGATCTGCACGTTGCCGACGGCGTCGGTCAGCTCGATGTTGACATTAGCAGTATCAAAGCCACCTTGGCCGTCGGTAATCTGGTAGGTGAGCTGGTCGGTGGCACCGGCCGAGCCGGTGCCCGCGTCGTAGCGAAGCTTTTTAATGCCGCCATCAGTAACCACGCTAACCGAGGAGAAGCTGGCGCCGTAATTGGTGATCTGGCTGATGGTAATCGGGTCGCCCTCGCTGTCGGTGCCACTGCCTTCGGGTGTGCCGTCGTTATTGAGCACCCCAATCAGCGTGACCTGGCCGGCGCTGATCGGGGTTGGAGCGGTGGGAGTGCCGTCGTCACGGGCGATGGGCTCTTGGTTGCCGGCCGTCGGTTCGCAGATTTCAAGGGTTACATTAGACAGGCTGGCAGACGCGGTAATGTTATTTGGGATTCCACCGCCGGGAAAGCCAGGGTCATCGCTGGAGCTTACCTCGGTAGCCACCGAGAAAATGGCTGAGGGGTAGTTCGAGCTGCCACAAGCAACAGTGCGAAGCTTTGCAAACTACGGCCACTTCAGCGGCAACTTGCCCGAGATTGTTGTGGATATCAAAGATCAGTAATAAAAATTGATATAAAATAATCAAATGATACTATTGACATAGTCACGTAAAATTAGTATTATACAAGCGAACTGAAATCTTTCCTTAAAAACTAAATACCATGAAGAACTTTGCCCTGAAAGAAACGCTATTACACATAGTCACCCAAAGTGCTATTGAGGGCCTGGCGATGTTTTGCCGCGCCTACGTAAAGAAAGACGATGGCACTGACCACGTAAATGATGTCCTGAATGATGGCGAGCTCTCCGGAGCCTGGTACGTATCATTCATCCTTAGTGCCTTTACCTTGATAGACAATCCACATGTCACGGTCGATAGCACCATTAAAGACATGGAAAAGAATGGTTGGTATGAAAGGAAGGATTCGTTACCTGGATCTGTTGTTGTTTGGGAGCCTGTTAAATATCCTGAAGATGAAGACAGTCATAAACAAATTGGCTTCTTGATAGATCGTGGTCCGAATGAGAATGCAGTGAGTCACAGCTTTAAGACACGATCACCAAAGCGACATTTAATTGAACCAATCGACGAAAAAGTCGCGCCAGAAGGCCGGAAGATTACCAAAATCTTTTGGCACCCCAAACTTGATGACTAATTTTTAATCAAAAATTCAAAGCCCGGCCATTTTGGCCGGGCTTTTTTTATTACCACACCTGTAAAAAACTCGGCGTAGGAAAAATTCATAAAGTTTAAATTCCATACCTCTCGAAACATTAATCCCCCAAACGGCTCGAGCCGGCCCGTATGTTTTTGTGTTACAAAATTCTATAGATATGCTTACTCCTGAATAGAAACCACCGTCCCTTCGGGCGTCCAGCGGTAGAGCTCCTCGGCTTTGTCAGTCGGTAAGTTCACACAACCATGCGACCAGTTGATACCAAAGTGATCATGCCAGTAAGCGCCATGAATCACAGAACCATCACGGGTAAAGTATAAATTCCACGGTACGCCGGGCAGGTCGTACTCATCCTCAGTGACTCCGGGGATTGGCCCCTGCATATAGCGGCTGGGAGTTTTGTAAAAGACGGTGTGCTCTCCCGGTCGGGTCGGGCCTTCAACAAGACCGGTTGAGATTGCTGTCTCTAAAAATATCACCTCCCCATCGTAAGCATAGAGGGTCTGTTCAGAGAGATCAATAACGATCCGTTTGTCCGGCTCAGGTGACTCCTTTCCTTCCCAGTCACCAACCTCCGCCGTCACCGGCCAAACAAACTCCGCCGCTACATACCAATCATTCTTGATGCGATCGGGATGCCGCAGCCACTCATTAAAGACAACCTTGTACCACCGACGTCCCTCAGAGATAAGAGACTCACTCACCTTCAGCACCTGCCCATTGCGCAGACGCGAGACTACTTCTCCGTCTGTAGATGGAGTCGCGTGCACGCGCAGGCACTCACCGCCAAAATACGGGCCGCAGCCATCGACAACTTCGATGTAGTCTGAGTCGGAGAAGACTGTCTTCTTGGCTGATTCGGAGGTATCTTTCGTTGTGCTGCTAGTCTTCGTCGTGGTGGCTACGGAGGTGCTTGTGGCCGCCGAATCATTCACCTCCCTTACAGTCGGTAAGTCCGCGTACTGCAGTAGTAAAAATACCGCTACCACGAGAGTGATTACTGACAGAACCGTGATTTTGCTTGTTTTGGACATTGGCATTAGTATCATTGTAGCCTAATCTTCGGCTAGTTATAAATAAAGATGCTAAAATGAAGTTATGAATAGCTCAAAAGCTCCCTGGATCGGTATCCTAATTGGTTCAACTATCGGCAGTCTTATTCCGGCCATCTGGGGAGCGGGAATATTGTCAGTCAGTGGCGTTATTTTCGGTGTTGTTGGTGCCTTTGTAGGACTTTATATTTCTTTTAAGATCCGCCATTAAATTACAAAATATTTTTTACAGGTTAATTAATTTCTTCACACGTTTATCTAAATAAGAATTTATTTTTAAATGGCGAGGAAATAAACTGTCCGCCTCAATGTTATTACTATCGGCTGGTAGTATAAAAACATTGCCGCTAGCTGAATTTTTACCGAGCACAACCTTCATGCCTTCTTTCACAAAACGCTTAAGTAACGTATTGATTGGTGTTACAAAGCCAGGAAATTCCTCTTCCTCAGACCTCAGCTGCTGATATGATTCATCTTTAATTCCGGGAAATAAAAATACTTCACCAGAGTCATCCAATTCTCTTGCTAGTTCAATTTTCTGCTCCTTCTTATTTTTTTCAAGTTTGTTTGGAAAACTTTCATTCATATATTATGAATTACTTCTTTTCTGTCAGTGAAATAACTGCCAGTTCAAGCGGTAAGTGGCCGAGCGTATCAGCCGAAAGACGATTATGATGTGATAGTAGCTCATGTAAGGTCTTGGCATTGATGCGCGAGTCGGCACCTTTTTCAGCTTCAGCAGCAATTTTTTCGTATAAACTCTCACCAACCGCTTCCCGAATTTCACCACTTAAGCCATCACCAAAGCGCAGGAGTAAAACCTGGCGAGCTGTCTGGATAACCCGCGAGAAGAGTCGGGTCGGATCGGTGTTTTTATCGGCAGCCTCCTGCAAAGCCTTTAAGGCCGGAGCCGGATCACCGGCGGCAATCCCGGAAAAGGCGATTTTCTCGATCAGATCAACGGCCGGCAGACCGGTAACCTCGGCCGCTAATTCACCAGAGATATGCTTTTTATCGGCGGCCCGCATAGACTTTTCTAAGAGACCAAGTGCGTCCCGAAAAGAGCCGTCGGCCGCCTGAGCAATAGTCGTAGCCGCCGACTGGTCAATGGTATACTTCTCCGCCGCGGCGGTGTCGGTAATGGCTTCGTCGAGAACGCTGGTGGTTGGTTGCTTAAACTCATGCACCTCACAGCGGCTGGTGATCGTCTCCGGTAGTTTATCCGGCTCGGTGGTAGCCAAGATGAAGATAACAAACTCCGGCGGCTCCTCGAGGGTTTTGAGGAGTGCATTGAAAGCTTGCGTTGTCAGCATATGAACCTCGTCAATAATATAAACTTTGTAGTCCGATTCGTACGGCAGACTCCCGACTGCTTCCTTTAGTTCTCGAATATCATCAATACCACGGTGGCTAGCACCATCGATCTCGTAGATATCTCGCTCAGCCGTACCGAGATCCCTGGCTAAAATTCGGGCGACGCTCGTTTTACCAATTCCACGCCGGCCGCTAAAAAGATAGGCGTGAGCCACGTCCTTCCCATCAATAGCACCAGAAAGAACCTTGGTGATATGCTCCTGACCGCGCACATCAGAGAAGTTATCCGGCCGGTAGCGTCTGTAGAGGGCTTGAGTCATGTCTTTATTATAGCAAATATCTAGAGAGTAATTTAATTAGCTAGTATATTTGCCGACATGAGTCGTTGGAGTAATTAACTGCTTAAATTTATAGAAATAATTTTAGTATTAATAAAGGCTTACAGTTTTTTATTATTTAATTTTCTAAATATTTTTCAACTATTGCTTTCACTTCTTTAGCGTCTGCCGTCTGCATCAATTGGTCACGTAAGTTATTAGCTTCTGGCAGGCCACGGGTGTAGGCCTTGAAGTGCTTGCGCATAATCGCAAAGTGCTGGTTGGGTAGAAGCTCATCAAAGCTCTTGGCCTGCTCTGCCATTACTCCCAACCGCTTATCAGCTGATAAATCCTCGCGATTTATTTCCGGGTTAAAAAACCAAGGGTTTCCAAAGGCGGCCCGGCCGACCATAATTCCCTCCACCCCGGTTTCTTTTGCACGCTGCTTGCCTTCCTCTAGAGAGGTGATGTCGCCATTGCCGACAATCAGCGTCTCGCTGGCAAGTTCATCCCGTATTTCTACCGTCCGCATGATTTCATCCCAACCGTTGGGAACGTCACTCATTTCATTCCGCGTCCGGCCATGCATTATCAGTACTGCTGGTTCAGCAGCCAAAAGCGCTGGCACCCAGGTCTCAAGCTCTGACTCATGGAAGCCGGTCCGGGTTTTGACCGAGATCGGAATGCTACCGGCTCCCTCCTTTGCAGCCTGGATAATATCTCGGGCCAGCTCGGGCTGCTTGATCAGCCCACAGCCGCAGCCGTTATCACAAACCGTACTGGATGGGCAACCCATATTGATATCAACGCCGTCAAAGCCAAGCTGAGCACAGAGCTGAGCTGCTCCTTCCATCCGATCAGGATGGGCGGAGAATAGCTGGGCCACAATCGGCCGCTCATTCTCTTCGTAGAAAAGTTGGTGTTTCAAGCGCTCCCACCCGCCCTTCAGCAGCCCGTCGGCAGAAGTAAACTCCGTCCAGAAGACATCCGGCCCACGGCGATTACTGGCATTATCACTGTAGCGGCCATACTTGGCAAACATCTGCCGGAAGGCCACGTCGGTAACATCCTCCATCGGCGCCAAAATAAAAAATGGCTGGGGTAAATTTTCCCAGAAAGAGTTTGTCATTGGATCTTACTGTAGCAAAATTTAGTCGTTATAACAGGATAAACCCTTAGAATTAGATATTTTATGCTTCCAGTATTACTCTATAATTTAAGACTTGTTACGTAGCATGCTACGTAACAAACGATCCTATTTATAAAAAATTTTGTTCTCAAAGCGAAGATCAATGTATTCGAGCGAAAAGGGTGAGATTACTTCTGGGTCCTCACCTCCCTGCGGCGTCTCGGTAACAAAGGAGTCATTCTCTACCACGGTTTGAAGATTTGAAAAGATCTGGGCTAGATCATCATAAAGATTAAGTTTGAGATCAACCGCTGCGCTGGAGCTGGCAGTGGTATTTTCACCACTTCGAACTACCGGAATAACGAGATCGCCATTTGGCTCTATGGCTACAGACCGGCTCTCCATATTAATTGCACTGAGCGTATCGATAAAAAAATTAAGAGAGCGAAAGCGCTCCTCGGCTAAAAATCGCTCACCAATGGAAATCTCGCCCTCGCTCTGGTACGTAAAGATAGGTGAGCTGCTTGACCCGGTAGCTGACTTGAAAATAAAGCCGGTCTGATCTACTAGCTGACAATTACCGGCCGGAGCACTTGAGCAAACCTCCCCAACCGCCTGGCGATTATCAAGGCTGATAGCCACCGACTGCAGGCCGGTGACATCGACATTAACTGCCTTGATTTGTGGAGACACAGCCGCTACGCGCTCCCGAATCCGGCGGCGCGGCAGCAAAAGAATATTATTATGCGAAACAACCCCCAGCCACGGTTCAGCCAAAACACTACGGGTCAGCTCCCCGACCGACTCAGCGTCTATCTGAGAATCAGTGCTGACCTTAATCTCCTGAATCTGAACAGCCGACCAGTGCGTCAAGCCAACTAGTCCAGCTACAAGAATTAGGCTGGCGATAAGCCAGCGAACTAGCTGGTTGCGCCGAGCCTCCTTCCGGCGGCGGCTGTGCTTTTTTGAGCGAATCTTTCGACGAGCCATATTAGAAACTGTTTAAAATATCACGTCGCACTATAAACGCTCTCATTTCAAGCGAGGCGCGAGCTGGAGACCAAAGCGATGCGAGCATCGGTGAGGTTGCAGCGATGTTTTGCAGCCGAAATGAGAGCGTTTTAGTCGGCGAAAGATGATTCTTCTTGCAAGATAGAGTGTGCATAATATCAATATGGTGAGATTTTAAATAGTTTCTTAATTACTTAATTACTTCCCTATTCAGGTACGGCTGCAGTGCTTCAGGAACCGCAATGCTACCATCAGCCTGCTGGTAATTCTCCACCAATGACACTAGTACTCGCGGGGTAGCAATGGCGGTTCCGTTCAGGGAGTGCGTATAGTGCTTGTCTCCGTCGTCATCTTCGTACTTGATATTAAAGCGTCGAGTCTGGAAATCATGATAGTACGACAGGCTGGCAATCTCACGGTAGCGATCTTCTGATGGCACCCACAGCTCAAGATCGTAGCTTTTCACCTGGCTCTTTTTCATATCACCACCACAAATGATTACTTGCCGGTACGGCAAACCTAAACTCTGGAGGAATTTTTCAGTGTACTCGGTGATTTCCTCGTGCAAACGGACCGACTCCTCGTGCGTGCCTTCACACAGAATCAGCTGCTCGAGCTTATAAAACTCATGCACGCGCATTAAGCCCTTCGTATCCTTACCATGGCTTCCGGCCTCGCGGCGATAACAGGGCGAAAAGGCCAGGTAACGCTTGGGAAGCTCTGATTTCTTCAGGATCTCATCGCCGTGATAGGCCATCATTGGGATCTCGGCCGTCCCGGAAAGATAATCCTCGTCCTGAGTCTCGTAGAGATCCTCGGCTTCACTCGGTAGATGACCACTGCCGTAGAGAAACTGCTTGCGCACAATAGCCGGGGCAAGAAAGGTCTCAAACTCAAACTGGCCAAAGAAGTCACGCGCATAATTCCAGACCGACCAAGAGAGATCAGCACCGGCACCTTTAAGGAAGTAGCCTCTGAAGCCGTGCACCTTGGTACCGCGCTTGAAGTCTGCCATCCCGTGCTCACGCATCAGCTCGACGTGATCCTTGGGTTCAAAATCAAACGTCGGCTTCTCGCCCCAGGTCTTCAGCTCTTGGTTATCGGCCTCGCTCTCCCCCGCCGGGACCGACATATCAGGAATGTTTGGTACCTGAAGCATGAGAACCTGCCACTCCTTCTGGACTTCTTTGAGCTTCGACTCTTTTTCCTGCAAGCCATCCTTGAGCTTCTTTGATTCTTGAATCAGTGCTTGGCGCTTATCATCACTCTCAACTTTCGGAATCTGATCAGAAAGCTCATTTTTTTTACGCCGACCCTCGTCAACGGTAGTTTTAAGCTCGCGGCGTTTATCATCAAGAGCCAAGAGTGCATCAATATCAAAATCAACTCGCTTCTTTTCGATGGCGGCTGCAAGGAGCTCCTGGTTGTCGCGAATAAAGTTTATATCAAGCATAAAATAAAAGTTTTTAATTACTAATTCCTAAAACGCGTGAAATAAGATACTTAGTATTAGAATTAGAAATTTACTAGATGGTATCATTATAGTAGCAAACAATCACAAAACCACGAAGAACGTTATGCAGTATCCCATAGAGACAATGAAACCCGAAGAATTTCCAAAGCTCTTGGGTGAGATTACTGATCCACCAGAACAGCTCTACCAACGCGGCACCCCTCTTCCTGAAGCGGCTCGCTACTTATGCGTAGTCGGTTCGCGTCAGTACACCAGCTATGGCCGAAGTATCTGCCAGAAGCTCATGGCCGGTCTGACTGGTCATGATATCTGCATTGTCTCTGGCTTGGCGCTTGGAATCGATGCTATTGCCCACAAGGCGGCGCTCGAAGCTGGGCTAGCTTGTGTAGGAGTGCCCGGTTCTGGTCTTAATGATGACGTCCTGTATCCACGCACGAACAAGCCCTTGGCTGACGACATTCTTAAATCCGGCGGCAGCCTCATATCTGAGTTTGATCCTGATTTTAAGGCTAAAGCCTGGGGCTTTCCCCAGCGTAATCGCATCATGGCCGGGCTGTCTCACGCTGTACTGGTGATAGAGGCAACCGAGCAATCGGGCACGTTGATAACTGCTCGGCTAGCTAGCGAGTATAATCGGGATGTCTTTACCGTTCCCGGCTCACTTAAATCCAGTAGTACCGCCGGACCCCACCAGCTGATTCGCGATGGCGCTGCGCTAATCCGCTCAGCTGAGGATATCTTAAAGGAGCTTGGCTTAGAAAACTTGGGTGAAATCATTGATAAAACAGCTGATCTTACTGAGGCGGAGACAGCCATTATAGAGGCGCTGGCTGAACCACTGACTAAGGATGATCTGATAGAGAGAGTTGATCTACCGGCCAATCAAGTAAATATCCTTATCAGCCAGCTGGAGCTTAAGGGAGTAATCGCGGAAAGAGCCGGCAAAATTGAGGCGGTATAAAAAAGAGCCCACGAAGAATTGGCGGGCTCTGGTGAAAATTTACTACTCTTGAAGTAGCTCAAATGCCTCCTTGATTATTTCTTCTAGTTTATCCTCGGTGACGGATATCTCTCTGGCCACCACGGCGTTGGGAATACCTCCCCATCCCTGCTTGCAGTTGCTTAGTACGTTGATTTGTCGCAAAGACAGCCGCTGACGTTTTTCTGTGTCAAAGAAAGCGTAGAGTAGATTGGTCGCCTTTTTTCCTTGCAGGGCCGGAAGATCCTTTTTAATAAGAGCGTCTTGGATCTCCACAGCCACTGACTTATCCTCAAAATGATCACAAAGATCAGCAAAGGTAATTTTCTTGATGTAGAAATCCTTTACATCTCTGATGCCAAGATCACTATAGAGTGATTCGCAGTGCTTGAGCTTAATGCCGAGAGTTTCAACCTCGACATCAAGCGGAAAATTCTCTGCAAATCGCGGATCAGCTTGTATCTCAGGAGGAGTTCGGAGAATGGTATTTTTATCAAGCGGGTCGGATTTGGATGCAGTCGTGTCAGTCATAACGGTAGTGGTTTGTTAAAGAGAGTTGTTTTTCTGGTTCCAGTGTAGCGCAATTACCAGTCTCGTCAAAAGAAAACCTACTATCAAAATAATGTAATGATAGTAGGTTTACGTAATGATTTCTAGGAACTAGATCTCTTAAGCGTTCTCAGAGCTTTTTGGAGAATATAAGGAATCTGCCCGGCTCCAACCAGCTTGGCCGGCTTGACCATTTCTTCATTCGTGAAGTTACCCCACTGGACCGTCTTTAGGAGTAAGATCTCCCGTTCTGTGCAGTTATTCTCTTTATAAAGAAAGGTAGAGAGTAGTTGGCCCGTTTCGCTCTGAGGCAGCGGTAGGTTAACCATTGCCAATCCTTTGTAGATTTCAGTTAGCCGATTTGAGCCAATCTCTGTTAATGTCTCGAGTTGATTACTGATAATTTGCGGAGTAAATAATTCGCGAACATAGGTAATGCCATTCTTCTTACAAAGAATGTTTTGAACTCGGTGCGGTAGATGCAGTATCTCAATCGGTGCTAAAACCGGATAACGACGTAGCTTTTCAGGAAAGGGAAAAATTTCTTTTCCGCGAAAAATACTACGAACTGCTCGATTTATTTCTTTCGCAACAAGTTTCAGTGAAATCTGGAAGGCTAGAGCAATCGCAGCGTGTGATTGGTTGGCACCATTCAGAAGAAGAATGTCACTCTGTCGGCGTGTGAGAAGTGATTCGTAGTCACGAATATCACTGGCACTTAGCTGGCGAGAATTAGTATGTAACAAGGACATAAGTAGTACCTCATATTTGATTTGAATTGAAAAGGACAATTGGTTCTTTTCTAGAATGAAGCAATATGTCTCATATGTCAATAGTAACCCCTCATTTCTTGCGTAATTTCAGGGAGTACGCTATCCTCGGGGCTGTATGAAACTAGCTATTGTCGAGTCACCATCAAAAGCTAAGACCATCAAAGGCTACCTCGGAGACGACTTCGAGGTCGAGGCCTCGGTCGGTCACCTCCGCGATCTACCGAAGTCGGCCGATGGAGCAATTGATATTGAAGCTGGCTTTGTCCCCCACTACGTCATTCCCGAACGCCAGAAAAAACTGGTTAAAAAGCTCAAGAAAAAGTATAAAGAAGCTGACGAAGTGATACTAGCGACGGACCCCGACCGTGAAGGCGAGGCAATTGCCTGGCACGTTGGTGAGGTCTTGGGGCTTGATTACGATTCTCCGAAGGTCAAGCGCATTACCTTTAATGAAATTACTAAGGAAGCCGTCCAGGCGGCGCTTAAAAATGCGCGCAAGATTGATACTGATCTTCGCCACGCCCAGGAGGCACGGCGGGTGCTGGATCGTATCTTTGGCTATGATCTCTCGGAGCTTATCTGGAAGAAGGTCCGTTATGGTCTTTCGGCTGGGCGAGTGCAGTCGCCGGCGCTCAGGATTATTATGGAGCGAGAGCGGCTGATTCGTGCTTTCGAGCCAGAAGATTACTGGGTCATCTCGGCTGATGTCAAGGCTGCTAAGGATGAACTGACGGTCGTCTGTGATGATGAACCACGAGATGAAGATCGGGCAAAAGAGATTGTTGCCGCTGGTGAAAAACACGACTGGGTCGTGGCTGATGTTGAAGAAAGCAACCGCAAGCGTAATCCCCGAGCGCCCTTTAAAACCTCAACCTTACAGCGGGCCGGCTCAACACGGCTCAACTTCTCCCCGAGCCGAACCATGCGCGCCGCCCAAAAGCTGTATGAAGCTGGACACATTACCTACATGCGTACCGACAGCACTACTCTGAGCGAAAGTGCTCAGAAGCAAATTCTCGCTTGGCTTTCGGATAATTACGACGACAAGTACCAACGAGCTAAGCAGTACAAGACAAAGAGCAAGTCTGCCCAGGAAGCTCACGAAGCCATCCGGCCAACCACTGTTGCCAAGAATGAAGTGAAGGCCAGTAAGGATGCAAAAAAGCTCTACGACCTTATCTGGCGTCGCACGGTAGCTAGTCAGATGACACCGGCTAAGCTGAAGCGTACGCGTATCATCACCCGTATTATTGATGATAGCGTAGGTGACATGCGTCAGTCGGTGCGAACAATGCACGAAACAGTTGCCGGTTCGCGACAACAGGAAAAAACTCTTCCGAACTTCACTGTCTCTGGCACCCGCACCATCTTCGACGGCTGGCTTACGGTTCACCCGGCGGCTCGCGGCGAGGACGTTGAGCTTCCAGAAGTTTCACCAGGAGATGAGCTTAACCTACAGGAGATCAGCTCTGAGGCTAAAGAAACTCAGCCGCCAGGGCGCTACTCCGAGGCTGGTCTGATTAAGGAGCTTGAGGAGCGCGGTATCGGCCGGCCAAGTACCTACGCTACTATTATTAATACTTTAGAGAACCGCGGCTACGTAAACAAAGACGGCCGCACCTTGTATCCAACCGATACCGGCGACGTGGTCTCCTCCTTTCTCGAGGAACATTTTGAGAAGTACGTCAGTGATGACTTTACCTCCAACCTTGAAGATCAACTAGACCAGATCGCTGGCGGTGAGGCTGAGTATGAAAAAACCTTGACCGATTTCTACGGTCCATTTGAAAAACAGCTTAAAAGCAAGGAGGATATTGATAAAATTACCACGCTTGGCCCGGCGCCAAACGATGAAAAGTGCCCGGAATGTGAAAGCGATATGGTGATCAAGCTTGGTCGAGCCGGAAAATTTCTCTCCTGCGAACGCTTCCCTGATTGTGAAGGTGCCCGCACCATGGACGGCGAGGCTATTGCGGATACGCCGCTGGGTGTTCACCCGGAAGAAGAGAAAAATATTTACATAAAGAGCGGTCCGTACGGGCCCTACATTCAGCTTGGTGAGGATGATGATAAAGGCAAGCCTAAGCGCGTCTCGATTCCAGACGATCAAGAGACGGATGATATTGATATGGAGTTAGCTCTGAAGTATCTTTCGGTTCCCCGCGAGCTTGGTGAGCACCCAGAAACCGGGAAAAAAGTAATCGCCAGTATTGGTCCCTACGGTCCATACGTCAAGCATGACGGCAACTTTCAGTCCCTGAAAAAGTACGATGAGGTTAACGTGTATGACGTTACCTTAAAGAAGGCTGTTGAGATCATCGCTGATGGAAAAAAGAAGAAATCAAAGAAAAAAGGTAAGAAAAAGAAGAAAAAGTAATCACCAATCACCTTCACAGCTGAACTTCAGCCGCGTACACTGAAGGTAATGAACAAAGAACCTACAGTAGCTGACGCCAGTGCTATTATTCAACGCATTTGGTCACCATCTGATGCTGATACTAAGCTTATTCGTCAGGCTTATGAGATTGCCCAGGCAGCCCACAGTGACCAAGACCGTCTTAGTGGCCAACCGTATGTTCATCATAGTATTGAAACCGCCATCATCCTGGCTGATCTTGGTATGGATACCAAATCAATCGTGGCCGGGCTGCTACACGATACGATTGAGGACGGGCAGCTAACCGCCGATGAGATTCGAGAAACCTTTGATGAGGAGGTGTTATTTTTAGTCCAAGGAGTCACCAAACTTGGGCACGTCCGCTACCACGGCCTCAAACGCCACATTGAGAGCCTGCGCAAGTTATTTGTGGCCACATCTCAGGACATTCGTGTGCTGATTATTAAGCTGGCTGATCGCCTGCATAATATGCGCACCTTGGAGTACGTACCCGAGCGCAAGCAGGGCCGAATCGCCGCCGAGACTCTGGAAGTCTACGCACCCATCGCCAAGCGACTTGGAATTGGACGCCTCTATACAGAACTGCAGGATCTTGCCTTTCCCTATGTGTATCCGGATAAATATAAGCAAGTTAAGCAGCTGTCTGCCGAGAAGTACAGCCAGGGTGTGGAGGCTATTGAAACCTTACGTAAGAAACTTATTATTGAATTGGAGGAAGATGATCAGATTAGTGACCCCAGCGTTGATTTTCGACTGAAGCATCTCTATAGCCTGCATGAAAAGCTTCAGCGCAAAGACATGGACATCGATCAGATCTACGACATTGTGGCTCTGCGCGTTATCGTCGATAGCGTTGAAGAGTGCTACGCCGTCCTCGGAATTGCCCATAGCCTGTGGCGACCGCTCTCTGGCCGGCTGAAGGACTACATTGCCAGCCCGAAACCAAACGACTATCAGAGTCTACATACGACCATCTTTACCGGTGATGGCCAGCTAGCCGAGATCCAGATTCGTACCAAGCAGATGCATCAGGTGGCTGAGTATGGTATTGCCTCTCATGTGCATTATAAGGAAAATGGAAAAGAAAAAGCCGAAGAAACTCCGTGGTTTGAAAAAATCATGTCAACTATGCGCTCAAGCAGTATCAATGAAAATCGAGATATTGACAATGTTCCGGACTGGATTAAGGAAATGACGAATCAGCAGGCGGATGCAACTGATCCTTCGGAGTTTATGAACAATCTTCAGACTGACTTTTTTGAAGATCGAATTTTCGTCTTTAGCCCTAAAGGTGACGTGATCGACCTCCCGGCCGGCTCCAGTCCGATTGATTTTGCCTACCATATTCACTCGCAACTCGGAAATCACATCTCTGGCGCTCGCGTGAATAAAAAATTTACTTCGCTTGATACTGAGCTTGAGAGCGGCGATATTGTCGAAATCATGACGGATCAAAAAAATCAACCAAAACGAAAGTGGCTGGAGTACGCCCAAACAACCATCGCTCAGCAGAAGATAAAACGAGCCATCCGCCAGCAGGCTCGTGATCAATCTTAGTTTTACAAAATTATATCGAAAAGTTCGAGACCGAGTAGATCTCATCCTCTTTATCCACTTCGTCCGCTTCATCCTCTTGCTCTTCTTCCCCGCTTTCGTCACCTTGTTCTTCAAACAAGACTTCGTCATCTTCCGATGATTCAGCTTCGGTGGTTTCTTCTTCCTTTCCTGTAACAGGATTATCTTCAGGCACAGAGCGTATAAAATCAGCATCAGTAGTAGCTTCATCTGGATCAGCTTCCTCAGTATTAGTCGCCGACTGAGAAACTTCTGTATTACGGGTCTCATCAGAAGTATCCGCGGAGGCTTCAGTTGATGTGGATTCTGGCGTAGCTTCAGGTACTGTCGGCGATGAAGATGATGGCTGGACAGTATCTACCGGCTGGCTTTCGCGAGCAACTTCTTCAGCCTTCGATTCGTTGCCCGATTCATCCGATGCAATGTTTGTATCGGAATTCTGTGGCGAAGTTTGGCGAGCCCGAGCGGCTGCAATCATGGTTCCCAGTGTTTCTGCCATACTCTTTCCCGCACTTTCCTGCGGGTCTTCTTCATCTTTCGTAGCGGCGTCAGTTGCTAGATTAACCTCATTGTTGCTGGTGTTTGCCTGATCTGCATCCTCTGGGGTTTCGGTTTCGTCATCATCAGTGATCGAATCAACGTACTGTTCCATCATGTCTCCCATTTCAACATTACCTTCGGCACGGACAAGTTTAATGATATTTTCAAGGTCCTCGTTAGAAAAGAAGTCAATCACGAGCTTACCACCAACATCACGCTCCTCAATCTTAACCCGAGTACCGAAGGTATCACTCAAACGATCTTCGAGCCCTTTAGTTTGCGGATCAATTTTATTCTTCTTTTTTCGTACTTTGTCCTGAGCATCACGACGAGCAATGGACTCAGCCTCCCGTACCGTCAGGCCTTTGTGTACCACCTCCTTGAAAAGCATCTCCTGCTGCTCTGGAGTATCACGCAGCATCATAATTGGTCGGGCGTGACCTTCTGTCATCTGACCGGCAATAATGGCCTGCTTAATCTCTTCAGGAAGCTTTAAGAGACGCATGCTATTTGAGACGTACTCACGACTCTTGCCGATCTTTTCGGCCACCTGCTTGTGCGTAAAGTCAAACTCATTAGCCAGTTGGTCAAATGCTTCAGCTCGCTCAATTGGATTCAAATCCTCACGCTGAAGATTCTCGATAATAGCCAGCTCAAGCTTGGCTTGAGCATCCTCCTCACCACTGCGAATAATGACCGGAACCTGAGAAAGATTGGCCAGCTGTGAAGCCCGGTGGCGGCGCTCACCGGCAATCAGTTCGTACTCAACCCGCAACCCACCGTCTTCTTTTACCTCCTCTTTGCGCGTTACCGTCAGCGGCTGGAGTATGCCATACTGCCGGATTGACTCCGCTAAATCACGGAGACGTTCTTCATTAAAATCACGTCGTGGCTGATATGGATTGGGCTTAATCTTCTCGACTTCAACCCAAAAAATTGCGTCATTTTGAAATTTTGATGGCATGTGGCTTTGAATGAGTGTTCGCAACTTTTAATTTACTTGGTGAATTAAAAGTACGATCACACGAATTTATGTCTAAAAAATACATGTATTTTTTAGACGGCTTGTTAACTACCTCTCTCTTTCTCACCCATTCTAACACAAGCGTTTCAGAGCTCTATGTTGATAATTATCTTTATTTCGCGTAATCTAAACTCGACGCCGGAGTGGCGGAACTGGTAGACGCGCACGACTCAAAATCGTGTCTCTCACGAGGTGTGGGTTCGATTCCCACCTCCGGCACAGATGAGTAAAACGAATACTGTACGGAGGAAGATGTAAAATTTATTTACATCTGTTAGGATATCGAAAGGCGCAGTGATGTTTTTGTTTGGCAAAGCCAAGGCAAAAACCACGAGCCGGGGCTGAAACACAATCTGCTTTGTGTTTCAGGAGATTTACGAAGTAAAATGCTCTTTATCGCGAAGCGATAGAGCATAACGGAACGAGAAAAATTTACGTCAGTAAATTTATTCGTGACCAATTCCCACCTCCGGCACCATGGGCGAGTGGCGGAACTGGTAGACGCGCACGGTTCAGGGCCGTGTGAGCTTAGCTCTTGGGAGTTCGACTCTCCCCTCGCCCACAATAAAAAAGAGGGCAAGAGTACACACATTTCTGTGTGTACGTGGGAGACGTCGAAAGGCACAGCATTATCTGAGTTTCAGCTCTGCTGAAGGCAAAGATCGCGAG
>Ga0306901_1000355_pt1 | contig 21016 bp, 24 predicted proteins | sample AntRauMFilla3767_FD_190431 | JGI IMG/M metagenome (GOLD analysis project Ga0306901, IMG submission 190431) | Saline lake microbial communities from Rauer Islands, Antarctica - Metagenome Filla 3 #767 (v2) (version 2) | ecosystem: Environmental > Aquatic > Non-marine Saline and Alkaline > Saline ... | reverse complement strand
TCAATTCCACTAACTACACCACCCTTCACTCCGGCAATATCAAGAGCCTTTTCATCGTCGGCAATCACCATCGTCCCGGCCGGTAGCTGATAGGTCTCGCCATCAAGAGTTGTAATCTCCTCACCCGGCCGGGCGGCCCGGATAGTAATGTCTTTTGGCTTCGCGCCGGCCAATTTATCATAGTCAAAGGCGTGGACGGGCTGGCCCAGCTCAAGCATGACGTAGTTGGTAATATCAACTACGTTGTTAATTGATTTTTGCCCCAGTACCGTCAGCCGCTCCTTCAGCCAGACCGGTGACTCACCTACCTCCACGTCAACGACGAGGCGCTTGAGCGCGCGTCGGCAGTGCTGGCTGTCGACTAAAAGACGAACGGCTTCGGTACTGCTGAGCTTTGCGTCAGTTTCTGGCTGTGGTTGAAGAAAAGAAAACGTCAGCCCCGCAAGCGCCGCCAGCTCACGAGCCACACCAACATGAGAAAGTGAGTCGCTGGCCCGGTTCGGCAGGACATCAATATCTAAAACAGTATCATCGCCCACCGCTTTAGTGCCTTCGACCTCGTAAGCACCATCCGTCAAGATCGTAGCTACCTCCTCCGGAGTTGGGAGATCTTCAGTAATATACTTCTGTAACCAGACGTAAGAAATATCCATAACTAATTTTCAAAAACTATTATTTTCACTGCATCTTTATGACGATTGGTATTCAGTGGATTTCGCGGCGCGACAGAGGCTTTTTGTGAACCGTATAACACTACGGAGAATGAAAAACGAATGAAGTAACGAAGAAATGTACGAATGGCAGACGTCATAAACTAAAATTGCTCGGTGATACGCAGATCACCATTATAAAGAAGCCGAACATCCGGCACGCCGTGCTTGAGCATTAAGAGTCGGTCAATCCCGGCGCCGAAGGCAAAACCCTGAAAAGCTCGCGGATCAACGCCGACATTCTCCAGGACCTGCGGGTGGACCATCCCGGCCCCCATCACCTCAATCCAAGGATTGTCCTTGCCAGCACCAGAAAGATTAACTCGGCGCATATCAACCTCGACTCCCGGCTCAACGAAAGGAAAATAACTTGGCCGCAAGCGCACCTCCATATCATCGCCGAAAAACTCAGAAAAGAAGTGTCCAAGCACTCCCTTTAAATGGGCCAGGGTGATGTCTCGGTCAATCATCAGCCCCTCAACTTGATGAAACTGCGTTTCGTGCGTTGCGTCGGTGGCTTCGTAGCGAAACACCTTCCCGGGTGCGATGATGCGGTACGGAGGCTCACTGGCTTCCATATGCCGGATCTGCACATTGGAGGTATGGGTACGCAGAAGCTCACCGAGCTCATTCTCCTTGAGCCAGAAGGTATCCCAGAGATCGCGGGCCGGGTGATCAGGTGGGATGTTCAGCGCATCGAAGTTATAGTACTCGGTCTCGATTTGGGGACCACGAGCCAAGGAAAAACCAAGCTCGCCAAAGATCGTCTCGATCTCTTTAGCCACCAACGACAGTGGATGCAAATGGCCTTTAGTTGTATCAGTATCAGGCATACAAAAAATACACGAAGGGCTGCTCATTTCCAGAGAGCCGGAGAGAGGATTTGAACCCCCGACCTGCCCCTTACAAGGGGGCTGCTCTACCAGCTGAGCTACTCCGGCTCTCTGGAAACCAACTGCCTCGGCTGGGTTATTGAATCAAAAAGTGCAGTGAGCCTGCCTGACCTCAGGCAGGCTACTCCTACGCTCTTGATAACCCAACCACTATAGTCTGCCTCTATCAGTATACCCAACCTGGCTAAAATGTGAAAAGTTATCGAAGATACTCCGACAACCGTCCCAGCCAATCCGAGAGCCGGCGGCGCCCTGTCGTCAGCGTAGCTTCGAGCTGCTGTTTGAGGTCGCTGCCGCCACGATGGTAATACCGCTCAATAGATCGATACGTGTCTTGTAGAAATTGATCACCTCGGCGGCGCTTCTTCGACCAAAAAAGTTTCTCCCCGGAGCGCAGCTCAATCAACTTCACAATAAACAAATTACAGAGGAGGATTAAACTGACAGCAAAAAGAGTGATCATAAAAAGTATTAAGACAGTGTCTCGATACGAGATATTTTACCGATAGCGGTATTTTCTCCAAACGTCTGCGTCGCCTCGTGCAGTAAATCCTCGATAGTTTTTTCATCGTCTTTAATGTAAGGCTGCTCGAGGAGTACAAATCCAGAAAAGTGCTTATCGAGCTTGCCGGCAATGGCATTCTCGCGCACCTCCTCAGGCTTATCAGCAAACTCCTCGGAAACTTCTTTCTTGACCTCTTCCAGCTCCACCTCAGGCACCTCGCCTCGGCTGACAAAGCGTGGCTTCATAGCGGCGACATGCATAGCAATCTCGTAGGCGAGCTTTTGGAACTCTTCATTGCGAGCCACGAAATCAGTCTCACACTGCAGCTCAACTAGTGCCGCTACCGTATTACCACTATGGACATAAGCAGACACCACACCAGCCCCGAGATCACGGCTCGACTTCTTGGCGGCCATTGCCCCACTCTTTTTTTCTAAAATTTTAACAGCTTCGTCCAAGTCACCGTCAGCTTCAGTGAGCGCCTCCTGGCACTTCATCACCGATACCTGGGTCTGATCGCGAAGCTCCTTGATTTTTTCAGTCGTAATCTCAGCCATAAAATATCTTTATTTATTTACACTGCTATATCAGCACCACGCGCATACGCATCACGCAAAAGCTGTAGAAAGTAGCGAATACTGTCAGCGCGGCCGTCGTTAGCAACAATCGGGTAATCAATCTGGTTGACATCACAATCAACATTCAAGAGCGAAACAATTGGCACGTCAGCGTGATGCGCCTCATCGACGGCAATCTGTTCTTCTTTACTATCAACGACGACAATTGCTGCCGGGATTTTCGTCATATCGCGAATCCCACCAAATTTCTCGATCAAGCGATCAATTTCGCGCTCAAATAAAAGCTGCTCCTTTTTGGTGTACTTCTCGAGCTCTCCGCTGGCACGCTTCTCTTCGAGCTCATCCAGGTGACGAATCCGACCACGAATATTGTCAAAGTTTGTAAACGTACCACCAATCCAACGGCCGGTCACAAACGGCTGCTCGATTGATGCGGCCAGTGTTCGCACCGTTTGGTCGGCCTCTGGCTTACTCGTTACGAAAAGAATCTGCTGGCCCTCCTCGCCCAGCTCCTCAAGAAAACCCACTGCATCATTAAGTAGTGCTTGGGTTTTCTCTAGGTCAATAATCTCGATCCCGTCCTTGAGACCGAAGATGTACTCAATCGTTGATGGGTGCCGCCGCCGGCGGGCTAGTCCGTAATGGGCGCCAACTTCAAACATGTCGCCGATGGTGTCGGCGTCAACATCGGCCCGCTCGGCTGGTTGTAATGCAGTGGCTTTAGGCATAAAAAATAGACGCGCTTAGCGTCAATAAGATAGTAGCAAAAAGGTGCTCACAATGCAATGAAGGAGGCTCAGTGAGAGCTTTACTCCTCTCGAGCCTGATAATCAGCCAGCGTCTGGAGAATATTACCAATTTCGCCCTTCATAACCGCCTCAATATTTGACCAGGATTCATTAATACGGTGGTCGGTAATGCGATCCTGGGGAAAGTTATACGTACGAATCTTTTCTGAGCGACCGCCGGTGCCGATCTGGCCTTTTCGCGTCGCCGCGCGCTTGCTAGCCTCCTTTTCTCGCTGCAGCTCTTCAAGCTTCGCTTCGAGAATCTCCAAGGCACGAGTCCGGTTCTTAAGCTGGCTACGCTCTTCGGTACAGCGCACCTGAATCCCAGTTGGCTTGTGAGTAATCTGGACAGCTGACTCAACCTTGTTGACATTCTGACCACCGGCGCCGCCGGAGCGCGAAAAGGCCATCTCAATATCCTCGTCCTTGATGGTAATATCCTTTTGTTTGCGGATGGGTAGAATTGCCACTGAAGCCGTCGAAGTATGAATCCGGCCGGATTTTTCCGTAGAAGGGATCCGCTGAACCCGGTGTACTCCCGTCTCAAAACGCAGACGCTCGTAAATATCCTTACCTTTAATCTCGTAGTCCGCCTCCTTCACGCCACCGAGGGAATTCTCCGAAACATTAACAAGCTTAGGTTGCCAGCCCTGCTCGACCGCATAACCCAGATACATCTCTACCAGATCATGGGCAAAAAGAGCCGCCTCATCGCCCCCGGCCCCCGCGCGAACTTCCAGAACAATCTGGTTGGGAAACTGATCATCCTTTTGGGCACTAGTAATCATTGAAGCTAGCTGCTTCTCAAGCGCCTCCCGCTGTTCTCTAAGAGTGGCCAACTCCTCATCCACCAGCTCATCCATACCCTCACTTCCTTCAGCTAAGGCTTTGGTTTCAGTCATCTCCACATTCACTCGCTCCAGCTCACCGGCCAGAAACTGCGTCTGGGGAATTTGTTTGAGATCATCCAGATGTGTCTGGATCTCGTCAGTTGGTATGTTGCGTAATTTCTTAGCCATCCCATTAAAAATTAGTATCGATAATCATTTGTTAAGTATTTTACACTATTTATCATAAATTTTATCGTTAGTTTTCAGTCTGTTTCTAACGGGATAAATATACAAAAATCCCCACTAATTACTTATTAGTGAGGCTAGAAACTTAGTTACGATTCAGACTCGTCGGCAGTTCCATCATCATCTTCTGCATCATTGCTAGAATCACCGGCACTGGCGGCACCCTTCGGCTGAGCTTTCTTAAAGCGAGCCTTAAACTTCTCAACCCGACCGGCTGTATCAACCGTTCGTTCGACGCCGGTATAAAAGGGATGCGAAGCAGAAGACATCTCTACGCGCGCCAGCGGATATTCCTCTCCGTCCTCCCACTCAGCGGTTTCGTTAGTTTCCACCGTTGATGATAAGAGAAAGCGCTCGTCACTGGAGGTGTCGAGAAAAATAACCGGTCGATAATTGTCGGGATGTATGTCGTCTTTCATAGATAGCCTACTGTTAAGCGTGGTTTATTATACACATTTTAGAAATAAATGAAACTCTTAAAACTAAGTGAACATCCTGTTTTATCCGGGCTTCGGGAGAACCGAGTGAGTACTCTCTTTTACACAGACCTCGCGCAGCGCAGTTTGCATGGTCTCTGCTACGCAGAAAAACTGCGCGAGCGGATAAAAAATCTCGCAGGGATTTTATTTGTGTCTGTGTAAAAAAGGAGTGGGAACGCTATTCTATGGCATCCAGCGGATCAATCATATCACGCTGAATATCGTTAGCCCCCTGCATCACATCATCACCGTAAAACTGCACTCTAGCCGACTGCCAGTTTCCTCCAGAGTAGTACTTAAGCGCTGCTCTTCGTTCAGCAGTATATCCACCGGAACCTGCCCCTAGATCAGTAAGGAAAATTCCTGATGCCATGAAGGCATGTTTGGGCTCCCACGGGTTCGGTACCGAGACGCCAAGCGCATTGGCAATCTGATTCTGGTAGGCCTCCCAGGTGGAGGGAATGAACTGGGCCGGCCCCATTGCGCCACCCCAACCGTAGGAAAGTGAGCAGCTAAGTGGGTACGTAGTTGGCTTGACTCCTAATCCAGCGACAATACGCTTATACGGCTCAATATCACGCGACGGTTTCATGATCTGATCCCACTGCTTGGAAGGCGGATCCTGCGGGCGGTTACAGGTTCCGACGTTTTGGCCGAGGTTTGACTCCTGCTGAAGAATTGCCAACAGGAAGGCTGGTCGCACTCCGGTAGCAGCGGAGACCTCACGAGCGTGCTGGAGAGCGGTACCAAACGGAATCGCCTGTACATCTCGAAGAGCAAAGAGCTCGGAGCGAATCCGAGCCGCTTCGGCCTGCTGCGCCTGGAGTACATCCTGATATGATCGCTCCTCACCGCGAGCAACGGCCGCCAACTGCTCTTTTTGGGCCTCCTTTTTTTCCACCGACTGCTTCTGAGCGGCAGTAGCCTGTCGCCGATCAGTCACCTGGTCACGCTGGCTGGCAAGAGCGGCTTGCTCCTCTTGTGCCTCTACGCGAGCGCCGCGAATTTCGGCAAAGCGTGTCTGCAGAGATTCATTCACTGACTGTACAACATTAAGATCGGAAAAAAACTCCGACAAACTCTCATTAGAAAGTGCTAGCTCCACCAGCGACATATCCGCCAGCGCGGCTTTACGCCGCAGCAGCTCAGCCAGCGAAGCCTGCTTGCGCGTGATTTCATTATTTAAAGTCTCAATGTGGCTCTCCTTCTGCTGGATGCCGCCCGACAGCTCATTAATCTTGATGTCATTGCGCTGAATCTCCAGCTGCGCCTTCTCGATCTCTGCCTCTAAAATACCAACATCACGCTCCAGGCTCTGACGCTCCTGGCGCTTGCTACCAAGCTTTACCTCCTGAACATCAATTCTATCCTCCAGTACTTCCAGCTCGGCGCGCAGCCGAGCCTCCTTATCTGCTTCGGTTTCCTGCGCATAGAGTAATCCTCCCCCAGCAAAGAAAAGTAGTGCCATTACAGCTACTGCTGCGAGACCGGTTGTAATCCGGGAAAAATACATCTTGTATATATTATAGACGAACAATCGAAGAGTTTCTTACTGCTCTTCTGTGGTCTCCTCTTCCTGGGCTTCACCTTCTCCTTCCTCGCCTTCCTCAAGCTCTTTGTCCGGCCGCTCGCCCTCAACTTCAATATCATCAAAGTCCATCTCCTCTTCGTCTTCATCTGGCTCAAGCTCTTCAAGCTCGGTCGGCTCCTCAATCAAAACCACCACTTCGTTATCTTCAGCAAGAATCTCTACCCCGTCAGGAACGGAGATTTCTCCTACGGTCGCCTGGTTACCAATCTCATCCAACCCAGTCACATCAAGCTCGAGCTTTTCTGGGAGGCTGGTCGGGTCGGCCTCGACCTCAACACCACGCAAAATCTGCACGAGCAAGCCGCCTTTATTTTTTACAGCCGGAGCATTACCAACCACTTCAATTGGCAGATCAACCGTAACCGTCTGCCCTTCCTCAATCACGTAAATATCAGCATGGAGGGGTTGATCGGTAACCGGATGCAGGTCAATCTCTTGAATCAAAGCCGGCTGGCTAGTGCCATCCTCTGTCTCAATCTCAAAGACGGTTGAGGTTCCGGTCGTATGCCAGAGCTTGATGAAGGAGGTCATGTCAACGGCAATCGCTGTTGCTTCGGTATCGCGTCCATAAAAAACGGCCGGTAGCACGCCAGCCTCGCGGGCGGCCTGAGTGTCAGCTTTGGTGTCACGATTTTTTACCGTTAGTTTTTCCATTGCTCGTATATGGTACCGAAATTATCCAAAATCGCAAGTATTTTTTGCTGCGATTGTGTGGTTCCTTGACGATGTATAGTATAAAATGTACTATTTCATTAGCTAAATTGTCCTTTATAACTTGAACCCAAACTGTTATGACAAAACTTCTGGACTTCCCAACCGAGCAAGATAAACTTGCCTACATTCCTGACACAGATTTAGAGCGACCGCCCCGAGATGCCGTCGGTAAAATTGTTTATGTAAACAGCCGCGGTAAAGAAATCACCCGAAAAGTAAAGATTGTGCAGGTCCGACCATACGGCTGGTCACTCTTCTTCACGGATAACGGTAGTGCTAAATCTCCTAAAGCAGTCGCTATTTACTTTCACGCCAAGGATTCAAAACCGGTTCAGTGGGGAATCCTTCACGGTGAAAATCATAGTACTCCTTGGGTAATCAAAGCTGTTTTCTGGCAAGCGGCTTACAAACGACGCTTTGAAGCGAGAAATTTACAGCAGCAAGAAATATTCTAACTTTATCGCCTGGACGCAATTGTCCAGGCTTTTTTTATTATCAGCGTGATACAATAACCACACATTTACCAGATAAGTAACTTTTATTTTTATGTCTCAGCTTGATTTCGTAGCCGTAGGTGATATTACCACCGATGATTTTATCGAACTGTCCGATGTTCGCATCGACACCGACCCAGATGAAGGTGATAAAGGCCAAGATGAGATCTGCTTTCGCTTCGGCGACAAGATCGAGTACGAAGATCACGATGTCATCCCGGCGGTTGGAAACTCTCCCAATGCCGGCGTCTCGGCGCACCGGCTCGGCTTAAATACGAGTCTTAACACCAACTTTGGTGATGATGTGGTCGGTGATGGAAATATGAAGCAGCTCAAAAAAGAAGGAATCAATCTTGATCACGTCAATGTTCACGAAGATATGCAAAGTAATTACCACTACGTCCTCCACTATGGACCGGAGCGTACCATCCTTGTCAAGCACTACGAGTACGACTATCAGCTGCCAGATTTTGCGGAAGCACCAAAGCTGATGTACCTCTCATCCTTAGGTGAAAATTCACATGATCACCACATGGAAATTGCCGACTATATTGAAAATAATGATACGAAACTCGCCTTCCAGCCGGGCACCTTCCAGATGAAGATGGGCTACGACAAGCTCGAACGGCTCTATAAAGCAAGCTACCTATACTTTTCCAACAAAGAAGAAGCCCAGCTGGTCTTGGAAAATGATAGCGACGACATGAAGGAGCTCTTAAAGGACATGCATGAGCACGGGCCTGACATTGCCGTTATCACCGATGGTCCCCGCGGTGCCTACGTATATGATGGAGAAAACGCCTGGCAAATGCCGATGTATCCCGACCCAAAGCCACCGGTTGACCGTACTGGCGCCGGTGATGCCTTCTCCTCTACCTTTGCAGCGGCGATCACCCTTGGCCACGACATTCCCACCGCGCTGCGTTGGGGGCCGGTTAATTCAATGCAGGTCGTGCAGGCAGTTGGTGCCCAGGCTGGCCTCGCTACTCGAGAAGAGCTCGAGGAGCACCTGGATAACGCGCCCGAGAACTACGTACCTACAAAACTGGAGATGTAATCTAAGCATTTAGTTACCGCTTGCGCTGTGAGCGTAACGAGGAAGTACTCTTGGGGTGGGTGGAAAACACTCTATAATTATCACTAGCAGCTACTCCCAGTGCTCACCTTGGTCGTGATTCTCTGATGAAGAGGTAATCCCGTAATTTTCCAAAAGACGAGCCGCTCCCATAATCAATCCAGCCGCACCCCCAATAGTTACTACTGTTGCCACAGCTTTCCAAAACGCGTCATCACTAAAGACTTCCCAAATAGAAAGAATAGCAATAAACGTCAGTGCAATCACTGACAAAATAGATACCCACGGGTTTACCCGTGGGTATCTATTCGTGATTTTGTACTAACCAATCCGGCTTTTGAAGATCATTATTTTGCCACCCTCTACTATAGCAGATTAAAACCACAAATAGATTTAGATATAATTAGAAATCCGGTTGTTAATACTTGCTTACAACGATTTGTCACCGTAAAAGCCTTGGATGAAGCGGATAATATTATCGGGTTTGGTAAAGCACAAAGTTGTGCAGAGACGTTTCCTGACCTGCCTACTAGATAAAACATACAAATGCACGGTGTGCGTTTATTGAAGACAAGTCCACCTTGTTACGTGGCATGCCACGTAACAAGGTGGTTTTATTCGTAGTTCCAGGTTTCGAGATCTAAGCGATCGAATTCATAGAGTTTGTTATTTTTTAGTTTATATTAAGCATTCCGTAGGATTTGGTAAAAGTTTATTAATATCAAAAAATTCGTTTGTACCTGGCTTTGGCATGTTATTTCCGACTCTGCACCTTCTGTACTGCATTCATAATCGAATCAACGCCCATGCCGTACTCCTCAATCAGCTGCTCGGGTCGGCCGGACTGACCAAAGCGATCATGGACGCCGATAAACTCCTGGGGAGTGGGAACATTTTGAGAAAGAATTTCAGCGACAGCTGAGCCCATGCCACCGGATACCTGGTGTTCCTCAACGGTGACGACCGCGCCACATCTTTTGGCTACCTCGATCACCGCCTGCTCGTCCATCGGTTTGATGGTGTGATTATTTAAAACAAGCGTTGAGATCCCCTCATCGGAAAGACGCTTGGCGGCAACAAGCGCATTATGGACCAGCGGCCCGCAGGCGATCAGAGCGACCTGCGGCTCGTCGCCTTCCCACAGCAGGTTCGCCTTCCCAAGCTCAAACGGCGAGTCTGGCGTTGTGACTACTGCTGTTTTATTGCGAGCCACGCGGAAGTAGACGGGGCCATCGATATCAATAGCGGCGTGGACAACCTTCCTGGTTTCCTCTTTATCACACGGGACCAGCACCGTCATATTCGGCTGGACACGCATCAAGGCAATGTCCTCCAGCTGCTGGTGGGTCGCGCCATCTGGGCCGACCGAGACACCGGCGTGAGCGCCGACAATCTTGACCGGCACATCATTTAAAGATATCGTCGTTCGGATCTGCTCGTTATTTCGCCCCGGGGAAAATGCCGCATAGGAAGAAATAAAAGGGATCTTACCCATCGCAGCGAGGCCTGAGCCAACCGTGGCCATGTTCTGCTCGGCCACCCCAACTTCCACATAGCGATCGGGAAATTCGTCTTTGAAAAACTGCGTGCGCGTCGAGCCAGCCAGATCAGCACAGACGGCCACGACATTTTCATTGGCTCGGCCGGCCTCAACCAGGCCATCACCGTAGCCATTTCTGGTGTAATCAACCGGCGGATCGGCGACGAAGATATCTGGATGTAAATTTTGATCGTCTTTTAGCATAGTTTTTTATATTCCGTCTTGACCATGCTCTTCTTCGGCTTTTTCTTCTCGATCATAAGCATGGCCGGCACTGTCTTCTTCACCGTCTTTTTTAGCATCATCTTCTGGCTCGTTAAATGCGTCAAGCTGCTCACCGGCAGTTTTTTCTTCTTTAAAAGATAGCTCTGCCTGCTCGCCTTCCTTAGCTTTTTTCTTGTCGTTATTTTGTGGTTGTTCCAAATTAGATTCCATAATATATGTTACAAGGTTATAAGTTATAAGCTACACGATACATGAGCCGCTAATCTAAATGACTGGCCTCAATATGCCCACCAAGGGTACGAAGCTCGTGCAGAAACTCCGCTTCCTGCTGACCTTTCTCCGGTGGCTTACCGTGCCAGCCGGGCTTGAATTCAATCTCATCAATGCCCTTGCCGGGAATAGTGTGCGCAAGAATGAGTGTCGGATCTTCATAAATCGCCTTTGATTCTTCTACCGCCGTCACAAACTGGCGCATAGTATGCCCATCAACCTCCAGGACATGCCAGCCGAAGGCCTCGTACTTATCGCGCAGTTCCTCAAGGGGCATCACCTCCTCCGTAAAACCACCGATCTGGATGTTATTTCGATCCATCACGGCCGTCAGATTCCCAAGCTGGTTGGCCCCAGCAAACATCGCCGACTCCCAAATGTTACCCGCCTGCTGCTCGCCATCACTCATACAGCAGTAGATGCGCATATCCTTCTCATCCATCTTAGCTGCATACGCCATTCCGGCCGCCTGCCCGAGCCCTGACCCTAGTGGGCCAGAAGTCGTTTCCAGAGCCGGGATCCGCATACGCTCCGGATGGCCCTGAAAACGACTGGCAAATTGACGTAGCGTCTCCTCAACCTCCTCAACGGGAAAGTAGCCGGCATGCGCCATAGCAGCGTAGCGAACCGGCACAATGTGACCGTTTGATAAAATTAGCCGGTCGCGCTCATCCCAGAGAGGTTCCTCCGGCCGATGATTCAAAATATGAAAATAAAAAGCCGTGAAAATATCGGCCATCCCGAGCGGGCCGGCCGTGTGGCCCGAACCAGCATTGGCGAGCATCTTCACAATCGTCTCGCGGACTGCGAGAGCTCGCTCCTCTAGCTCTTCTACTTTACTGTCAGATAAACTCATAAAAATATGCTAAATCTGTTTGTATTATAGCATTCGTTTTCGATTGTAAAGATTTTAAGAATTCTTACGATCCAGCCGAGGAAAGTCGTTCAATAGCGGCCGGGATGTCGCCACTGCCAAAAATTGCCGAGCCACTCACGAGCTGTGTTGCTCCGGCTCGCACAAGCTGCGGCGCGGTATCCAGATTCACACCAATATCAACCGCAATCGGCAGGTTTGGGAAGCCGGCGCGGATATCGGCAATTTTATCGTAGACCAGCGGATCCAGCTCAACTCCGTGGTAGCCAATCTGATCACTTCCCATCAGCTGAAGAAAATCAATTTCATCGATGAACTGTTCCACCAGATCATTAGAGTTCGACGGCTTCAAGGCCAAACCGATACCAACACCACCCTCAGCCAGCCGATCGAAAATCTCCGTGTGCTTGTCGGTGCTATCAGCATGAATGATGATGGCACTGGCCCCCGTAGCAATCCAGTCCTCGAGCACCTCCTCAGGCCGCTTGACCATCAGGTCAATCTCAAACTGGAGCTTCTTCCAGAGCGGGAAGCCGCGCTTGCCAGCCGTAATCTCCTTGAAGATTGCCGCGCCCGGACCATCCGTATACGGCCAGGTTGGGTCGGGGGCAAATAAGCCGTCAATGATGTCGATCTGAACTAGTGGTACGTACTCCTTGACCGCCACCATCTCGCTCGAGAGCAGTTGAAAATCTTCGGGAATAATTGCCGGGATTACCTCAGTCATAATCTAGGGTGTTAGGCTACTAGGTGTCTAAAAGATTAGCTAGATCCTGCTACATATTTTTTAATCAATGCAATATCCTCTGTATCTTTATCTTGCCCCATGGCCTGCTTAAATTGTATAACGTCTTCAAGGCTCATGAAAGGCACACCGTCAATCATATCTTCGTGTTCTTTAGCCTCCGTAAGTGTTACCGGATACTCGCTCCAGGCCAGTTTCGAGGCGATCTCAAAACTATCCCGCTGTAGAAATTCTGTATCATCCTCGTAGCGGGTAGTTAACTTCCATTCACCAGACTGCTTCAAATTAAGAAAAAGGTCAGGCTGCGCCACGATGTCAATATCGGCAGCCGAGCGAATCCCGTGAACCGCCAAAACAGCACCACTGAAGACCGGGTATGATGCGGCCGGGAAATCAAGCTTTTTTATAGTGTCTGTAACGACTTTTTTTAACATAGAAACTACTGCTTATTGTCATCAATCTTTTCAATTCGGCGCCGGTGCCGAGTCGCCCCAAGAAAGTCGGTCTCGAGCCACTTCTCTATCGCCGTGATTGCCGCCTCTTCTGAAACAAAGCCGGCGCCAATCGAGAGCACATTAGCATCATTATGTTCGCGACTAAGCGCAAGAATCTCCGGCTCCTTTCCGTAGTAGACGGCCGCCCGAACGTACTCGTAACGATTGGCTACCATCGCCTCGCCCTGCCCAGAGTGGCCAAAGATAATCGCGACAGCGGCCGGATCATCGGCTACCGCTTTAGCCGCAGGATGGATAAAATCCGGGTAATCATCAGCCTCATTTAAGCTGACTGCCCCATGATCAACGATCGTGTAGCCGGCTGCGTCCAGATGATCCTTGGCCGCTTCTTTAGTGCTAAAGCCAGCGTGATCGGTTGCTAAATGAATTTTCGTAATTGCTTCGTTCATATCCTTAATTACTTTTTTTAGCGCTAATGTGATCCTTGAGATACTTCATTGAGCCACCAACCTTCTTGCCAGGATTAAAGATTCCCGCCGGATCAAAAATCTCCTTCACCTCCTCAAAAAGCTGGTACACTACCGGGCCGTACATCTGCTTTAAGAAGGGGGTGCGCATAATTCCATCATTATGTTCGGCGGTGATGGTGCCATCGTACTCCAGGACCAGGTCATAAAACTGCTTAGCAACTGCCGGAATCTTTGCCCGCTCGCTGGCCTGTGTGAGATCCATCAGCGGGATAATATGGAAATTACCATTCCCCGCATGCCCGGCAATATTAACGTCAATACCATTATCCTCCAAGAGCTGGCGGGCCCGCGGGAGAAACTCCGGAATGTCCTCAGGTTGGATACAAAAGTCCTCCACGAAGGGCGCAGTCTGTTTGCCGGCCACCTGCTTGCGTAGGAGATTGAAAGATTCTCGGCGCATGATCCAGTACTTCTTGGCCTCCTTCTCTTTATATAAAATTCGGTAGTAGAGATCGTCGAACTGATCAAGGCTTTCTTTCACGGCTGTGGTCTTTGCTTCGAGTGCCTCGGCTGTCTCTTCGGCTAATTCAACCAGCAGCACTAGGTCGGGAATTTCGCCCATCTTTATCCCAATCCAGGCTTCTGGCAGAAACTCCAAAGCAAAGCCAAGCAGGCTTTTGCCGGCTTTCTTGGCAATTTCAGGAAAGAAGCGCAGGCCCAGAAGCTCCGTATCCTCATCGAAGACCTCCAGGCTTTCCGGGTCATGCACCAAAAGCTCGTTAACCAACTTTGGTAGATCATCCCAGCCGGGAAGAAATACTGGGATCAAGCGCGTGTGCTGCTTCTCCGCGACCAGGCGAATGTTGGCCTCGGTCATCATTCCGAGCGTTCCCTGGCTACCAACAAAAAGCTGGCTCATATCGAAAATGCCGCTATCTCGATCCCAGACATCCCAGAGGGCATAGCCGGCCGAGTTTTTGGAAGTATTCGGCTCAGCGTCTTTAATCAGATCATAATTCTCCTCCAGAAGCTGATGCATCCGGCGATACACCTTACCGGCAAAATTATCCTCAGCTTTCTTGGCTTCCAGCTCTGCGCCCGAGACGGGACCAAAGGTGGACTCATTCCCGTCCGCCAGGACCATGCTTACTGAATTCACGAAGTTACGCATTTGCCCGTAGCGGAGCGTCTTCTCACCCCCGCAGTTGTTCATAATCATGCCACCCAGCGCCGCAATTGATTTAGAGGCAGGGTAGGTTGGCATCGTTACGTGCCGGGGAGTAATCTCATGCTCAAAATCATGGTAAAAGACGCCCGGCTGGACAACGGCGTGATTATTCGACAGCTCCTTCACTTCATTTAGGCCTTCGGTGCAGGACATAATCAGTGATTCATTAAGTGGACCACCGGTTATGTCGGTACCAGCCGAACGAGCAGTCAAGGAAAGCTCAGGATATTCCTCCTTATGCCGAGCCACGTAAGCAACCAGCTTCTCGACATCCCGAGCCGACTCAGGAAACACTACCGCCGCCGGCTCAACCTGAAACAGCGAGGTATCGCGGCTAAAGGTGTCACGAGTTTTTTCATCGGCTCGTACAGTCACACCAGTTTCTTTTGTGATCTTTTTGATGTCCATGTGTTAGGTGTTTTGAGCAGCTTTCTTGACGTGCTCCAAGAGCGTGTGTGTGTAACCCATCTCATTGTCATACCACGCCAAAATCTTGACCAGCTTCTTATCGACCACGCGCGTCATCGAAAGATCAACAATCGAAGCATACGGCTGACCGATGATGTCGGTGGAAACAAGCTCCTCATCAGTCACCGCAAAGACATTAGACCAGCGCTCAGTGTTGGCGGCAGCCGTTAGGAGATCATTGACCTCCTCAACCGAAGTCTCGCCATCGGGCACAAAAGTAATGTCGACGATAGAACCGCAGACAACCGGCACCCGCAGGGCAATGCCGTCAAACTTTCCCTCCAGCTCCGGGATAACTTTTGTGGTGGCAATCGCTGAGCCGGTTGATGACGGCACGATGTTTTGGGCAGCAGCACGACCGCGGCGAGTCTTTTTGTTTGGTGAGTCAACAATATCCTGGCTAGCGGTGTAGGCGTGGACGGTGTTCAGCATGGCTCGTTTTACCCCGAGCGTCTCATTCAAGACCGCTATAATGCCCCCACCGGCGTTTGTCGTACAAGAGGCGTTTGAGGTCACGCTGGAATTTTCAAGCGCATCATCATTAACCCCCATCAAAACCATCTCACTAACGCCTTCCTCTGCTTCACCCTTTGCTGGTGCTGAAATCACTACTCGCTTAGCACCGGCTTTTTTGTGTTTTGCAGCCTCAGCGTAATCGCGAAATACTCCTGTACACTCCACCACCACATCAACATCGTGCTCACCCCACGGCAGTTGTGCCGGGTCTTTCCCTTGTGAGTAGGGAATATCTTTACCGTCCACTTTTAGCATATTGCCGGCTTCATTGGTATCGACTGAGAAATCAGCACGGCCGTAAGCTGAGTCATACTTAAGGAGATAAGCCAAGTTCTCGAGTGGTGCAAGATCGTTGATTGCCACCACCTCAACATCCTCGTCTTTTTGCGCCAAACGAAGGAAAGTGCGGCCAATCCGTCCAAATCCATTAATTGCTACGCGATGCGCCATAGAAAAAATTATTAGTTTATAGTGACTCTATTGTAGCATTCTTGTTAACGAGCTTCATCCATTAAGCGGTGGAGTAGGCTATGTTTTAAGTAGGTGTGAATGTAGCGACGATATAAAAAGAACAGAACAACTACGGCGATAGAAAGTAAACTAGCCTGCGTTAGTATCTGCTGCGGATTAGCAATCACGTCGCCAAAGTAGTACCCGAGACCTAAAATTGCAGCCGACCAGATCGGCTGAGCCACGAAAATCGGCGCATAAAATTTTCGCGGTGGAATCCGCAGCCAGCCCGCGGCGAGCACTACTATCTGCGAAACAAAACTAACCGGTGCCAGTCTTGTCGAGAACAGAAGCCAAAAGTAATTTTTCTTGAAACGATCCGGCCAGTCCTTATCGGGATCATCGAGCAAAAGATGAAGCCGTCGACTGACCCGACCACCGAAGGGTAGTTTTTTAATGTAGCGATCGCCGCCACGTGCTAAGTAATACAAGACCGTATCGCTGATGAGCGTACCGGCCACATACAGAAAAAATACCGGTAGGAACTGAAGCGCTTCAAATGCAATTAAAATACCAGAAATAATTCCGATCACCGGTCCTTCAATAATAAAAAGCGGCAAGAGCGCAAAGTAGCCGTACTGTGAGATCCAGGAGAGTAGTTCTCCAGCCGTTGTGGTGGCAGCCATATCCATAATGGCTTCATTGTAGCCCAGATAAAGAGCTCGACTGTAAATTAATCAGGTAACTCCTCATTTGATCCCAATGAAAGTAGATTCGTAAGCTCCTGTTTTAAGCGCTCATGCAGATAGTAATAGTAGAGACCAATCACAATGAAAGCAACGGCAGTAAATACGCCGGCCTCTGATAATAATTTTTCGGGATTCTGAATAGTATCTCCCAGATAGTAGCCGGCAGCAATTACTAACCCACTCCAGATCGGCTGACCGATAATGATTGGTAAATAAACCTGCCGGCGCGGTAGCTTGAGGACTCCGGCTACCGTAGCTACCACCAGCGCGCCGGCCGGAATTGGTGAAATTTTAGCCATGAACATCAACGGAAAGTAGTTCCGGCGAAATTTCGCCGCCCACTGTGGCTCTAGATCTTTATCATCTTTATAATAATCAATCCGGGCCAGCACCCGGCGCGTAAAGGAAATCTTTTTAAGAATTGTACTGCCATTTCGACCCAGCTGATAGAAAATGGTATCGGCAATCATTACTCCAAGTACGTACAAAAGGAATACCGGCACCGCCTCAAGTGCTCCTAGTGAAATCAATACTCCAGATAAAAATCCCACACTGGCGCCTTCAAGAATAAATAGCGGCAGCAGTATCCCGTAGCCGTACTGTGAGATCCAGGAGAGTATCTCTACTCCGGCAGCGGTTGTGGTGGCAATGTCCATTTCTGGTTAAAGCGAGCCTTGTTCTCTTGTTCTGTTGCTTACACCAAGTGTTTTTGCAGAAAAACACTTGGTGTTGATGAAATCGAGCCGATGTTTTTCTTAGAGCCTCGCGGACCCGAACGTAAAAGCTTTCACGTTCGAGGAGCGGAAAACTTGATTCGTGCTCTCAGAAAAAGCCATCGGCAAGCGCCCCCTTAGCGTGCCTCGATAAGCTCAGTGGCTACTTCATCGGGATCAATGTCACCGTGACTCACATGGTAAACCGCTTTTCCATCAGAGATAATCATAATTTGTGGGGTCTCGTGCTTAACATCCAGTTCCTTGGCAACCCGATCAGAAATTTCGCGTGAATTTTGAACGATCAGTATATACATACTTTCGGCCACAGCACCTTGGCGCTCCAGCTTCTTAATTCGCTTGTGAGCATCCGCACTGACGGGGCATGAGTTTGAGTGCTTAAAAAGTAAGACAGGTGTCTCCTCAGACTCTTTGAGAACCTTCTGCCATACCTCTGGCTTATGTAGTGATTTCATGACAAATGATTAGTTACTAGCTTCAGCTGGTTTTATTATACAACATGTTGATATACGAATCAAGGTAGTTGGTGGAGAACCACTGAGCTTTAAAGCTCAGACACATCTCGCGGTAAAAACATATTCATACCCCATTCTAAAATAGCTTGTAGCTTAGCCCGAGCCCCAATGGTGCTCATCAAATAGATTGATTTGTACGCAATTGTTGCCAGCGGACCAGAGAAATGAAAGCCGACGATCTTGGCGTAGGTACGGCCATGTCCGAGCGAAACAACCACTCCTTTATCAGCCCAGTGAAAGTCATTTGGCGACTGGTCGCGCATAAGATGCAGGATGTTATCAGCCGCCTGACAACCCTGCCGAACCGCAAACTGGGCCCGCATTGGATACGGTCCTTCATCCGGCCGATTGACCCAAGCCTGATCCCCGGCCACAAAAACATTTCTGTAAGTCGGGAGCTGCAGCGTCTCCTTCACATGAAGCCGACGACAGTGCGTATCCATCTCAATTTCTTTCTTGGCCTCGAGGGTAAATTCACGGGCCCGTACCCCGGCCGTCCAGATAACGCACTGGCTGGAAATAAAACTATCACCACACACCACACCATCGGGGCGCACAGCGGTCGCTACCGAGTTTGTTAGAACCTTGACGCACTTTTTTTCCTCCAGCGCTTTTGCTGACCGAGTTGAAAACCAGGGATCCAGCTGACTGAGTAACTTTTCCTTTGATTCAATAATAGTAATCTCGGCCAGTTGGTAGAGCTCAGGAAAGACCTGAGCTAGCTCATTATTTAAGAGATCGGCTATCTTGGCTGAAAGCGTGACGCCGGTTGGACCACCACCAACAACCACAACCGATAGAAGCTCACGCTTTTTAGCCTCGCTGGTTGCCAGAGACGCTTCTTCGAAGTGATTAATCAGCGTATTCTTAATCGCCTTACTATCAGGCAGTGTCTTCAGTGTGTAGGCATGCTCAGCCGCTCCGGGCGTACCGTAGAATTCTGTCTCGGAACCAATGGCGGAAATCAGATAGTCATAGGAAAGGCTTCCTTCCCGCAGCTGACTTGAATCCTTAGCATGCGCATCCATCGCATCGTAGCTAACTGTCTGATTGTCGAAATCCACACGCTTCACATCTCCCTGCAAGAACTGCACGTCATCATTGGCTAAGAGCGTCCGGACGGACTGGCGAACGCTTGACGGAGCTAAGTTGCCGGCCGCCACTTCGTAAATCATCGTCACGTACAGCAGATAATCAGTATTCGATACCAACGTAATCTCAAGATTTTCTACCGGTTTTGACTGTTTCAAAAGCTGACGGACCGCATGGATGCCGGCATACCCGCTTCCAAGTACCACTACACGAGTGGATTGGGTTGGTGAATTTTTAGTAGTGTCTGGCATAGCTGAGAAATTCTCTATGTAATCATTGTATCACCCGGGCGGTAGGTCTGAACCAAGACACTAATCCAGATAATCGTAGTGGTCACGAGAGAGAGTAGGCAAAACTCACAGAAAGCGGTCAGGACAAAAATTTGCAGATAAAGAAATCCAAGCGAAGCAATGAAGCCAACCGTGCTAATGGCTAAAAGGATCTGAAGGAAAGCGGCTGAGCGATTAGAGAGATACCACACAATCAAAAGAAGTATCACCCCATAATAAACTGCACCAATCAGCGACACCGGCAGGCCAAAAAAGCTGGCCCACGGGCTCGAAAGAACCACACTACAACCCTCAACAATACTACACACCACCGCTTTTCCTTGGTAGTGAGAAGTAGTTAAGTAGAGTGCGTCAGCCAGACCCATCAGCGCTGCGCTGATGGTTATCACTGGCAGTAGTGACTGGTGGTATTTGTTTGCTAAATTACTCATTAGAGCAAATGTCACGAAAGGCTGCCAAATCTGCCGGGCTGAGACGGGGATTCTCCAACCCCTGATCCTCCATCAAGTAGTACATAATCGACTCTGAATCATCGACATGATCAATCCCGAGCGCATGGCCAAACTCATGCGTGAGAGCCAAGCGGAGATCATCAGCCTCCTCAAACTGGTAGACGTTGATCGCCTCACCGACATAGGTGGCCTGATTAAATTCACGTGCGCCGCCAAACCGGCTGGAGAAGGTGGTGGCGGTCTGGTTGTACTCACGCGCCACCACATTACCGCGGCTAGCAAACGTATTCACCGTCTTGCGCAGTCTTTCTAGCTCGCGCTCAAAGGTGCGCAAAGACTCCAGCTCCTGGCTCAGCCGGCGCTTCTTTGCTAAGAGTTCTTCATGTACCTCCGGCGGAGCTCCACCGCGATCATTCCACATCCGCACCCGCTGATTGTAAGCAGACAACCGCTCTTCGTACTGCGCCTGTGCGCTCCGGTAATCCCTTAAAGCGGTCTCGTGCGCGGATTTAGCCGCTTCGTAATTGGAGATAATATCATCATGCGACATTTCTAGATCAGATAAGGCTGACTCGTACTGATCAACCGCGTTGGTGGTTTGTTGGCGATCATCAAAGATAAAATTCACTGCCACATCACCATCGGGATCATACATAAAAAGTTCATTTTCCTTGTCAGTGTTCTCCTCCCAAACAGCCTCGGCCTCAGCCAGAATCTCTTTGGCTGTACTGGTTGCAATACTAAAGCGCTCATCAATCGTACCGACTCGATAGGTAATGGGCTGGCTGCAGGGCCCGGCAAAGACCCCACCTAGAGACAGGCCGCCGATACCAAGGGCGGCCACGAGAGCGGTTAAAAAATAGGCTGAAGAAGTGCTCATAATTAGCTGGATTATATCACAAACCGGCCGACCTAAAAGCCTCAGCAGCACTGTAGGCACGGCGGGCCTGCTCGGGTGAAAGCGTTGTACCTGAACCGCCAGAGCTCATTAAGTTAGCCCGATCAGATACATGCCCAAGCGTGAGCGCATGGCCGACCTC
>Ga0306901_1000354_pt1 | contig 21029 bp, 26 predicted proteins | sample AntRauMFilla3767_FD_190431 | JGI IMG/M metagenome (GOLD analysis project Ga0306901, IMG submission 190431) | Saline lake microbial communities from Rauer Islands, Antarctica - Metagenome Filla 3 #767 (v2) (version 2) | ecosystem: Environmental > Aquatic > Non-marine Saline and Alkaline > Saline ... | reverse complement strand
CACAGCACAGTCTTCATGACCCGGTGGTTTCATCAGATCGATTCTGACCACAGAGTACGCTTTATTTTCTGGTAACAGTGCATCCGTATCGATTTCGTATGGCATTGACATAGTCTCTTTTCCTTCAATTAAAGGATAGTTCTATAGAACTATAAACCTTCGTATTACTCATCCCGTGAACGATATTCAGCGATTCGCTCACTGGCGAATTCGGTACAATAAAGCTGATCGATCTCACCAAACAGCTTGTCCATCACATCTTGCAGGCAGTCAGCGATTTCAGCCTGCTCTGCTTCATCGTAGTTCGGGACGTTCTTGTAGGTGAGATAGTGGCCAGTACCCGTAATCTCCTTCATCTCCGGAGACTTGACTTGAATCTCAAAAGGATATCCCTCTTCGTTTTCAATGACTACGTGAACAGCCCGGTAGAATCCTTTCGGATTCTCCACGTAATCTTTGTATTCGATGACATTTTCTTCGCCGTAGTCTTCCTTAATCGACTCACCGAGTGCCTGAACGTCTTCGTGCGACTTTGCAATCGCCATTATACCGAGCATATCGTTCAGATCTTCAGGCGAATCGTAATCATTCTCGGTCCTTACCCACACCTTATCCATCACTGATGCAGTGGATTTGACACGGTGCGAACCACCAACAGTGATATCAGGGTTGATATTCAGAACGTTTTCGAATTCAGTTCCGGGGGAGTCAGTGTACTTTTTTCGCTCTGCTTCAGCCGCCTGAACTTGCTCTTGTGAGAAGTTATTTTCCTCTCGGATTTCCTCTGCGTTCGCTTCGATCTCCTGTTGGAAGGTTTCAACCGATTCGGGGTGGTAATAATACCCCTCCTGTGGACCTTCCTTCAGATTGGCCCCTTCTGGAAGTTCGGAAAAGTCATTGACATATGTCTTTTTACCTTCTTTCGCTAAGACATATCTTGACACCACCCCGCGAATATACTCATCTCCCATGAAAATCAGATATCGAGAATTTTTGCGGCTTTACGTCGTGCGGCAAAACGAATCTTGTTCAGTTCCTCTTCATCCAGCCCGTCTTCCTGAACGTTCTTCTCGAAGAATTCAGCGACCATGTCAGCGGCGAGATCCAGAAGCTCTCGTTTCTCCATCGTCCCTCGAACACGGTCCATGCGTTCGCTTTCAGTGGCCTTCGCAACAGCATTCGAGATGGGGTCACTGCCTTCCTCATCCAGATTGTGTCGGGCCTTGATCATTTCGTCGGGGCTAAGATGCTCATCGATCTCCACATCGTCAGTATCCATATCAGCGAATGCGATACCAGTCCCCTTGATCAGTTCTTCGTCAGCACCGAGTGTCGGTTCTTCGATCTCGATCTCATCGTCATCCAGCTTCTCGAACTGGCCAATGATTTCATCCCGGCTGTCGAAAAAGTCCGATTCGTCGTACTCTTGTTTCAGCAACTCTTCGATAGTTTCGTCGGAGTCAAGGAAGGCGTCGATCTCCCCCTCATCTTCTTGTGCGGACATAATGTGTACTCGATTACAAGCTTCTTCTTCGAAGGTTATAATTCTTCGTCTCTGCAAACTGCAAAACCACCGCCTCAAAAGCTGTTTCCCCCTTACAATCCCCCTTCATATAATATATGGAAGTCTTTTATAGAGTGTTTATAATGTAATATAGTATACTATTATATATAACTATAGCATTATAGAAGGGGTTAAGTAGCTTGAGATCTGTTGTTACTATACGAAGAATAGGAAGGGGAGAAAGGGTGGCATGGGTGGGTTTAGAAATTATAAGCTGTTGCTGTAGGGGGATTGTTAAGGGGGATATTATATACTAATATACTATACTTTATAGGATATTGTAAAGTAGTAACTGTAAGTTGTATTGACTATAAACTAATAGGGATATTACCTATTACAGAGTTAAGAGTCTTTCATACCTTCCAACTCAGTATCAGTGATATTGATATGGAATTCTGTATCTTTGACTTCGGGATTGTTCATGACTTTACCTTTTGAGAGACTGCCTTGCCCATCGGAGAGATACAGGAAGTAGTTCACTGTGTGACCGAACAGAGAGCCACCGTAGGTGTTGTTAGCCGCTCCGTAGGCCGTGGGGTTCCCGTAGACCTGTCCGGTCAGTAGAGCGGGCGCATTGAGGCTGGTAGCCATCTCTCGGAGTAACGTGAGGTGTTGGGCCATCACGTCCGACCGACTCGAAAAGCTACCCCGACCTTCGAATTCGTCAGACAGTCGGAAGTTCGCGGTGAACGAGTCCACGGCAACGAGACCCACTTCATCGTAGTGGTTCATGGCTTTCCGGTACGCCAGCTTTTGCTCTTCGAGATCGTGGGCCTGTAGACAGTGGATCAGATCAAGGGTGTCTTTACTCTCTGCGAACTGAAGGAGTCGCTTCGGTGAGAATCGCCCCGGCTCTGTTTCGATGTAGATGACGGGAAGCCCGGTTTGTTCAGCCGCTTTGACAAGTGAGTAGAACGCCACCTGCGTCTTCCCCGCTCCTGTCTCCCCGGCGACACCAATGATCTGTTCTTTGGTCCATCCACCGTCAAGGATCTCATCAAGGTATGGCATACCCGTGGTAATCTTTTCACGATCTTCGATCTCGGCGGCCACATCGGTAGCCGATTTGATCAGCACGCCCTTTTCCTTCGCACGGTCGATGAGCTTCTGGCCTTTGCGGTCGGACATACCAGCCGATTCAAGATCCTCAAGGGACGCTTTCGCCAGATCATCAATCGATTTCACCCCCGCGTCTTTGAGTCGTTCGAGAGCTACAGGGCCGACGCCTTTCAGGTTTTCAAGTTCCATAAGTATAATTCTCGCTGCTACACAAGGACGTATATTTCCAATAGGCATATCTGTATCGCTTCCTCGCAAACTATTGAGTTAATACTGGTATCAGCGGTTATTGTTTGAATCCGATGCGAAACAGTTATATGCAGACGTAGTATAGTCGGTGTACGGTATGACAGACGAACTCAGCGAAGATCGAATCGAAGAAGAACTGCAATCAGTTGTCAACAACAACGAAAACCGAGACCTTGCGTGGGCGTGGGATACCTACCACGAAAAGCTGGCCAAACTCAAGGAACGGACCCCGGACTCTGTCTCCCCGAAGATGGTTCAGGAACGTGCCATTTCGATGGTTCGCTCTTCATCCCTGCGTAACACGCGCTCCGGAAGTGTGGATGAACTGGATATTCTTGCAATCGGTCACGGTGGTATTCAGCGTTGGAACGACCGAGACAATGGCGGTAAAAAGGACGTGGTCATTTCCTACGGTATCGTCAACCCCGGCCCGGATTCGAGTGGGAACGAGCGGCCAATGCAACTCGGCGTCTTCATCAACGACGAAACGGACGGCGTTGATATCGGAAACATCACCGACTGCTTCCAGCCGTTCAACGATCTCAAGGGCTTCTATGGCCTGAACGACTCCGACGAATTCACCAACGTCTACGTCTCGAATTCCTCCGACAAAACCCGTGTGGAGAAAGTCGAATCGGACAACACGGATGAAGAGAAACGACAGGTCGTTCACAACTTCATCGAAGAAGAAGCCAAACTGGATTCTATCGCCAACTACCTCTCGGCTACGAACGAAGAGGGCTACGCCGCCGAATTCGGTGCAGATATCAAGCGGATGGTTGTCGATGTTGTTGACTGGAACAAAGGCGACGGCTACAACACCTACACCCTGATCGATGATTCGGTCGTGGACCCATCCCGACTCGGTGAAGAAATTGTCTCCGAACGAGCGCGGTCCCCCGGACTCACGGCGTGGTGTCCTGATTCCTTCCATAAGTACGGTAACGACTCACAGATCGAAGTCTACGGGACTATCTCGCGTGGCGATAACGGGCAGATTACCATGAACGTTTGTGGTGTCTACCCGATCTGGCCCATGGAGATGGAGACTGAAGACACCCAAACCGCCGGAACGAGCGGTAGCACGACTACTTCGAGTATCTAACAATGCCGGACTGGATGAGTAGTGAGATCAGCGATACGGAGGAATCCGAATCCTCCGGTGGGCGTAACGAAGAGAAGGTGTCGGATGAGCAAGAAGAAGCTTCAGAACGGTCTGACTTCGAAAAGCGCGTTCGTACCTTGCTCGCACGGGACGCTATCGAAAAGATCTCACTAGATGACTTCGACGTGGAGAATATCGATGACCCTGATGTACTCCAACGGGCCAAAGACACTGACAATCGTCCCCGGATGCAGGAGGTATACGACGGGCGGCTGGCAGATCTCGGTGTCGAAACCACGGACGAAGAGGATAATACGGGTACTGAAGAAGCCGAACCCGAACCCGAACCAGAGCCGGAGACCACAGAAGAGGCAGAGGCAACGGAACCGGAGACCGAAAGCAAAGATCCGGAACCTGTAGACGAACAGGAAGAACAGACAGAAGCGGAAGAGGAACCTGTGGCTGAAGAACCAGAAACCAATACACCTACGGACGAAGACGAAGAGCCGGATAAATCACCTGAAGATGTTGTCGCCACCACAGCAGCGGTTGCTATGGCCGACGAAGCACAGGAGTCTGAAGACGACTCTGATTCGTTGGGCGACTTCGATGACGGTGCAGACCCCGAACCACCGCAGGGAGTCGATGTGAAGAGTATCGCCCCCGATGTGATGACGGTCGCTGAAGCCGCCGAGAAAGACCCACGCTATACCCTGATGCTATGGGCCGACCCCGGACAGGGGAAGACTCACGCTTCGTTCACAATGCCGTCTCCGGTCGTTATGATCGACACAGAGGGCAAATCGGATGAGCTTGCACACAAGTTCGATGAAGGCCAGTACGATGATCCGTTCATCTTCCAGCCGTCCGATTACGACGAAGCCGTGGATGCACTTCAGAAGGCTATCAAGATCCTCGATGCGTACCGAGAGCAAGAGGGCGTCATCGGGACTATCGTAGTCGATTCGATGAGCGTCATGTGGGGATGGTCTCAACAGAAGTATGTTGAGAAGTACTACCCCGGACGTGACGTTGAAGACGTTGACTTCCAGACAGGATTCGGCTCTGGCAAGTCTGACTGGAAGCAGATCAAGAACTTCCATAACGTCAAATTCCGACAGGTCATGCTGGATACTCCGTACCATCTCTGTTGGACAGCCATGCGGGAAGACGACTACGACGCGGCACTGGACGATGGTGAGCGAGACGCCGACAAGCCCGCCGGAGAGAAGGAGAACATCTACAAGGTGGATGAGATCATTCGGCTTCAGGAAGGGCCTGATGGCGCACCTGTGGGCGAACTACAGAAGTCGGGTAAGGTGAAGCATCGGTACACCGGTCTCCGATATCCCACCTTCGGCAAACACAAAGAGATCATCGAAGCAATCGATGCTGTCGAAGCCGGGCGTGGCTCTATCAAAGGAGTCGAAGACCGATTCAACATTCGGGTTGCAGAAGGCAATCCTCGCCACGTCAGACAAGAAAACGAGGATTGATCTGACATGACTTCAGGCCGCCTTCGTGTCAGCAAAACAACCCGTCGTGAGCTTCGGGATATGCAGAAACCCGGCGAGACCTATACGGATGTGTTACACAACATTCTCCCGGATAAGGTCAACGACGATACGATCATCACGTCGGATGAAATGGTCGTTATCTCCGTCGAATCTGATCTCTCGAAGATGGTCAATCAACTCGCCGGGGACGGCGTTTCGGCTCATGAGTTGATCGACTACTATCTGTTCAAACAGAAGTTGGAGAAGACGTTGCCAGCCGAGGCTATGCTTGAACAGATGTATAATAGGGGTAACTTGAACAGCCGTAGAAATATCAGCGACGAAAGCCAATGACAGAAAACAACGAAACAGAACTTGCATCGATTCAAGCACCAGTACAAGCGTTCCGAGATGTGATTGAGAAGTCATCCCTATCAGGGTATGGCGACCCACTTCACTCGGATATCTATCTGAACATCCACCCGTCCGGACAGGTCAACGTGGTTGTTGCCTCTTCCGGTGGTGTCGTACTCACGTACTGTACGTTCACTGACAACCATCTGGATTCGATCTCAAGCGAACAGGATGACGGAACACAGGCTATCATCCCTGTGGCCAAATTCCTCTCGTATCTGGATTTCTCATCCGATGGGGGCGACGTGCAGCTATCGTTCCGGGGCCAGAAGGAATCGGCTCTCGCCAGCATCGTGGAGATCTACGGCGCACTCAACACTCGGCTCATGCTACCAGCCAGTGATTCGATTCTCGAAGAGGTTCCAACCGGACTGCCAAAACGGTTCGATTCGGATAACGTCTTCCAATCGGAGAACAAAGACAAAGGCGGTCTCCCAACGAAGATCGATGTTGACGTAGCAGAGATCCGCAAGATCATCGAAGTCGTGAACTACGATGAGAACACTACGTTCTTCCCGATTACGGTTGAAGACAGTGAACTGACCCTTGAGGTGGGGACAGAGGGAGAGCGAGACGCTGTGTGGGGGATGCTAACGGCGAAGAACGTTGAAGGCCCGGATGTGGCCAACCACTACATCGATGGCTTCGAACAGGTCTTTGGGACACTGTCGGGCGACGTGGTCCTTCAGACAGCCCCCGGTGGTGCGCCGCTCTGTGTGGTGCAAGATGTTGGCACGGGAATGGTACTTCGGCACGTCATCGGTAATGTGAGCAAACATCGGCACGTCATCGATAATGAATAATGACAGTACAAGAAATCCTCGAACAACTCGAATCGCTGGAAGTGGTCGAAAGTCAGATCCGTGAGGAATTCGAAGCTGACGAAGTCAATCTTCACGGTTACGATCAGATGGGCTTCACTATGGTCTTCGAAGACTTCGAAGGTGTCGTGGCCGCTGTCAGCCATGCAGAAGGTGTCTGCGAACGACTGACCAAATACCGGGATGATATCGAGATCGGTGTCAATGTCAACCCGGACGGAAGTTATGACCCCGAAATCGGTGAAATGGATGGCTCAACGTCATCTACGATTCGGGTTGAAATCGGATCTGAAGAGAGCGAATAGATACCGTGGAGTCCATGGACAGCTTTCAGCGGATACTGTTCGGGGATGTAGGCAGTCTGCACTAAACACCAAACATTATTTTATGTATAAAAATAGTAACAAATTTACGTGCCCAACGTGTGGAGTCTCTGAGTTTGGTCTGCAAAATCATAAAAAAGCTAATCAACTAAAGAATTTGATATTTCTCTGTAGAAGCTGCCATTCTAAAGTTGAATGGTCGGATATCGATTCACCAACTCCGGAGGTAATTAGATAATATGGGTGATTTAGATAGTATGGACGAATTTCAGAGAATATTATTTTCTCCCTTTCCGAGAGCGGTAGCTTCAGATGTGAAAACTGGCCAACTTCGCCAGTGGGTTGTTCATTCGGAGGGCGAATTCATGGCGTTCCTCCGGGCGATAGATAATGATCGAAACGGGTATGCGTCGATCTCATGGCGTCCGATTGGGGGTAACTTACTGTTGGACAAAGTGAGCCTTGACTTCGATACTCTACAGAAACCAGACTGGCCGATCTTCGACGGGGAGATCCTACCAGAAGATGAGATGATTGCTCGGATGCGAAATGACCCTGAAGTGGCTGATGCAGTGTTGGGTCAAGTCATCGAAGATGCAACCGAAGTCGTCAAACGGTCGAACGAAGAAGGGATATCAATAATAGGGGTATTCTCCGGGTTCGGCATTCACATCCACCAGTTGTACAGCGAGAAGGTCAATCCAGACAAGCAGATCGATACAACCGGGCGGAAGTATGTCAGCGACCTTAATCTCGAAACAGCCGATGCTTCCCCGATTGGAGACGTGAGACGCCAAATGCGTGTGCCAAACGTACAGCGCGTTCATATCGAAACGAACGGCGAAGAGATGCTTGAACAGCGGCCATGCGGTCTCTATACGATTCCGCTGATAGCCGATGACTTCGAGAATCTGACTGCAACGAAGCTGTTAGAAATGGCACGCGAACGCCGGTATCCCGACCCACCAGATCTCACCGATCTGCCTCACATGAAAGCTTACGATAACTACATCGAAGACTACAGTGAGGCGAAACAAGAAGATCAACAACGGCTAAACGAATCGGTCGTTGCGGATAACGATGGGATGCTTCAGTTCATGCTGGAAGAGTACCTGCAAATGCCATGTATGTACGAACGGATTCAGCAGATCGAACCCGAACACGCTGTCCGTTTGAACTGTACAGTACTCCTATTAAACGTTGGCTTCCAGCCAAACGAGGTTGTCGATCTCTTCAGTCAGATCGGATGGTCTGATTGGAATCGCAAGGTCACGAAAAAGCAGGTCAGTCAGATCTATCGTAAGGGGTACAGCGATATGTCGTGTGCCAGTTGTCGGAAAAAGGGACTGTGTACGAGAGCCGATGAACCAAAAGAGTGTCAGACTTATGGGTGGTCTGGCGGCAAAGCCGAATGGAAATGAGAGTCATTGAAGTAAATGACCACACCATTCTTACAGGCGAAGAAGAAGAATGGTTTGACAAGTTCATGGATGATAGTATACAGGACGAAATAACGACGTTCGGGCCATACGGTATCTGGCCATTGAAGTTCCGAGTCATAATCAGAGATGTATCCGACTACGCGGGCGATACACTCTGGCGGGTGTCCCTTGACAAAAAGAAGAACGGTCACTTCTTTGGCATACTGGTACTGTCGCTGAAGGATAACGGCAAGTTCAACGCCAAAATAGGGCTATCATCAGATGACCCGGAGTACATCACAAATGAATAAGCAAACGGTTAAGACAGCGGAAAACTATAGGATTATAAGATGAGTATTCAAAACACGCTATGGGTAGAGAAGTACAGACCAACGACACTTGACGATATCATCGGACAGGACGATATCGTTAAACGACTCAAGAAATACGCCACGGATAACGAAATGCCGAACCTCCTACTGTCGGGGCGACAGGGGACAGGGAAGACGGCTATGGTCACGGCTCTCGCACGCGAGATCTACGGTGACAACTGGCGGAACAATATGCTGGAACTGAACGCCAGTGATGACAGAGGTATCGACGTGGTCCGTGAGAAGATCAAAGGATTCGCACGCACTGACACAGTTGGCGACCACTCGTTCAAACTCATCTTCCTTGACGAAGTTGACAACACAACGAAAGATGCACAGTCGGCCATGCGGCGAACCATGGAAGACTACAGTGATAAGACCCGGTTTGTCCTATCCTGCAACTACGCTAACAAGCTTCTGCCACCGATTCAGTCTCGGTGTACTACGTTCCGCGTGAACCCACTGGATGACGAAGGTATCGAAATGATCCTAAGCCGGGTCGCACTCGAAGAGGGTATCGATGTAGATCCAGAGGCTATGGATATGCTCGTAAAGGACGCTTCGGGTGATGCACGGCGTGCTATCAACACACTACAGGGAGCGCACTACGAGGGTGTCGTGAAGCCTGAAGATGTAGAAGTCGTCTCACCAGTGCTTGACTATGCTGAAGTCAAGGAGATCCTAAATCTGGCTGTCTCTGGTGATCTCTCGGAGGCACAGCGGCGTCTTGACGTTGACGTGTTGAAAGAGGGCGTGTCGGGCCAACTCTTCCTTGACGTGGCGTTCAGCGTCGTGAAGAACATGGATATCCCTGAAGACGCACGTGCAAAATGTATTGAGCAAATCGCTGAAACGGACCACAGACTTCTGGAAGGGTGTCATCCGCATATCCAGCTTCATAATGTTTTGTCACGGATTCACATTTCATATCACTTATCGTTGCCGAATTACAGTGATAATTAATATGAATGAGATCTGTCAATCTTGTGGAAGTGAAGGGGATGAATTGTGGTTAGAAGTACACCACATAATCCCTGTACGCGAATTCGAAATTCCAGAGGAAGCGAATACAATGGATAACCTCATACTTCTATGTAGAGGTTGTCATGTTGAGATCGAAAACGGACGAATGGAGTGTCCGAAACCGAGACTCCCCAAACTACTCAAATGAATAACAGATGGCTGAAGTCGAAGAGAGAGGAAGTCCGCGCTTTCGATAATCTCGGTAAAACGAAAGACTTACTGGCAATAGAGGATCTGAGATCGTGGGGGATGCAGGATACGATCAGCCAGCAGATTACCGAAGCCGGGACTCGGTCAATCCAGACAGTCATGAGCCACCATCAGGAGCAACTGTGGGGTGGCCTGATCGAAGCTGTCGAAGAAGAAAGCGACGGGAACCACCGAGGGAAGATATTCGAAGGAATCGATGAGAACGGTGTTTGGAATACGCTCAATGATATGCTTCGAGAAGTCCAATACAATGGTGGTAAAAGAGAGAATTATCGGTTCTACGGGACACCGAGAGTCATCAATAAACTCCATCATAACTTCCATGATATCCAAAGACTGTTAGCTACATCCACCGGGACTATCCGGTTTCAGGGAATCCCCCTTATCTCTGTTAAGGGTATGCCACGCGACACGTTATTCTTAGCACACGAAAATCTGAGAAACGATCATGTCAAAGGGTTGGTCGAACCGATCTGCATCTTGAAAATCATCATCGGTGAGCGAATTGAGTTTCAGGTAAACGGAACCGGTGATATGGATATTGAGGTGTACAGTGACTAAACACAGACTGTCAGCGTCTCGGATCAAAAAGCACAATGGCTGTCCACGGGCCTACGAGCTTCGCTACATCGAAAAGCGAGATCCGACGAAGAAGAAGCAGGGGTACGGAGAAATCGGTTCTCTGGTACACGAAGCCATTGAGAACGTCATGGGGGCGAACCCCGATCTCCGGGATGAGCAATCGCTACACAGCCGGATGAAACAGGAATTCTTCGCGCTGGAAGACGACTACGATATGTCGATTATCTCGGATAAGCAGAAGAACGACGGTCTCGCCTGTCTCGAAGTCGCTGCACGCTACGTCTCGAATCAGGTCTTCGATCTCCGTGGTCTCGAAGTCCGAACCGAGTACAACATCGATAACGAGTCCATCGACTCGACGATGCTCGGCTACATGGATGTTTGTACCGACAGTGAGATATGGGACTGGAAGACCGGGCGAATCCGCGAAGATACGGGTATTGACGAACTGATTCAGGGGGCTACCTACATGGCTGGCTACCATAACGAGTATGGTGAGCTACCGAAAGCAATCAAATTCGTCTACCTGAAAGAAGAGAAAGAGCGGAAGGTCGAACCATCTCAAGAGAATTGGGACCAGATGTTGAATTACGCACGCAGACTGGTTGTATCCATCGAAAACGACGATTACCCGGCAAAGCCCGGAGACCGCTGTTTCTGGTGCGATCACGAGCTATGGTGCGAGGCTTCCCCCGTAGGAACTGGCGGGATAGACTACGAACAGTTTTGACATCCTTCAGATTACGGAATCCTTATAAGGCTATAACGATTTTACCGTATGAGGACAAGCACGAAGCGGGACGTGTCGGTAGCTCTGGCTTGTGCGTGACACGTATCAAGTAAAGCTACGGCGTGATGACCCGTAGTTAATATCCCCAACTACCATCGAAAATGGGGTTTCCCGTCGATTGCTTGCCTCTGTTCAAGTCGTAGCTATCGCTGTTGTTGAGGAAGAAAGCAGTTTTTCACTGCTTTTCTTTCCGAACGATACCATAAACCAACCAGACCGTTCTCATTCGCAATACTTATAACGTTATAACGTCTATATACATATGAGGCTGGTTAAAATGAACACGACACTCGGAGACTCCGGCGCACCGCAAGAGATCAGCCATGCAATGGGTTCGGTTCGTAACTGTTCCCGACTCACACTCGGATCTGTGAACAAACATGGATGGGAACACTTCCACCCCGACGTTGGCGAATACTGGAAACCCGCCAACCTCGTTGTGGAGGGCGACATGAACGATCTCGAAGTGTTGAAACAACTCTCCGAGATCTGCGATGAACACAACCTGAAAGTCCACACGAAACACACCGTGACGTTCTCCAATGAGAATTCGGCACGTCTGGTCGTGGATAATTCGGTCTAATCACCTTCAGACAATGAAGGTGAATTATTATCCTGTTTTCTACGAACATTGGGAAGATACTACAGGGTGTCCCCAATGTGGGAGTGAATTGGATGTTACAATCGAACGAATACGGTGTGATGAGTGTAGTGATGATATATCGTTGCATTACCCGTGCTATATCCATATGCAGTTGGTGTTTGAAAAATGAAGACTGAGCGGTACATTGGCCGTCGTGGGGAATGTGCGTACTGTGAGGCTAAGGTACACATTCATGAATTGAATAACAGAGGGTACGATCAATACACATGGCCAGTTCGGTGTGACAACTGTGATTACGTTGAGCTTCAGGCGTCGGGTCCGAGAACAATCCATCCGCGATTCATTATTCAGCGATAATGATCCAGATCAAACACTACGTAAAGGTATACGGACATTCCCCGCGAAAGTGTCGGAGTTGTGGGAATGGGCAGTTGTTCATAGAGGAATTCGCACCTGAACGTTCGGAACATTGGGAACGGACTACCGAGAGGTGTGACGAATGCTCTTTCTTCGTCAAGAAAACCTACGATATAGAAGATGTGTACATTCGGTTTTTGATAGACGTATGATCGAATTCACAGCTTACATCCCTGCATCGAAAGCCAACCAGTTCACACCGAGGAACTGTGCATCATGTGGAGATGGTCGGTTTTACATACAGGATACCCGCCCACTACGCAATCAACCTCAAACGGATGACAAAGTATGGTTGATGGAATCCTGTACGGACTGTTCGACAACGAATCACACCAGATGGCTCACCCACGTCCCGAAATTCAGATCCGGGGTGGAGAAATGAGATTGAAAGTCGAAGATACGTTCAAACGGAGTCACTTCTGTGCCGAGTGTAAAAGTTCCAATGTTGTGATAAAAGAATCATCAGCTTCTGGATATGGGTACGATGTATTCCCGAAATGTTTGGACTGCGGATACTCCGAATTCTACTCCATCAAGGCCAATGAGTTGGGTTTCCGGTTCGTCATTGAACGTTAAAGAATAATACCGGTATCATGCTTTCAATTAGATATATGCTACTTTTTCAGTTCGATACTTTTATAGCCTTATAGTTTTAAGTAGAGACTGTCTATGTCCGAACCAGAGACTACGAAGTCCGAACCAGAGACTACGAAAACGGTGGTTATTGCGAACGATATCCACAAAGCCATTCGCGTGTTTTCCGAAGAGGAAGACATGGCGATTCAGGGTGTTGTGGATGATCTTCTTCGCGGTAATCGAGATCGGAGTGAAGCTGTACTGAACAAACTGAACGATCTACAGTCCCGCGGTAAGCTGTAGAACGGGACGGGGGGAAGGATGAGTAAGAAGGTACTTAACCGGAAGGTATGGGTCTACGATGAAGACGCGGGTGATGTAGAGGAATTCACCTGCGGAATCCATACACGCGACTTAGAAGTTGGTGATACCATAGAGATTGCAATTACGAAACTGGAAGACACAGAGGCGGAAACAACTGCTTCGGATAATACGGATACTGACGGGAAGCTTGAGTATTGGTTAAAGCTTCAACTCTCGAACTTTCTGATGAGACTATATGGTTAGAAATATTGTCAGAGTGACAGACCTTGTCACCGTAAAGAAAAGCGGGGGGGTGATGGTTCAGCTTGTAGGTCGGGATACCGATGGGCAACGGTGTTCTACGAGTATCAGAGGCACACATCCCTATGCGTTTGTACCGAACAATGAGGCTATCCCGAAGGTCGATTGGATACAGTACGTCAAGGAGGGCTACCACGGTCACGACGGGCGTCCGTTGACCAAAGTCGCTGTAACCTACCCGGAACACCTAAAACGCCTCAAGAAGCATTTCTCGGTCCTGTACGAAGACGATATCCCGTACTACCGGCGTCTTTCGAGTAACTACGGCCTGTCGGGATACATCGATCTCCCAAAGGGCGATATCGTACACATCGATGACGTTAATACGGATATTGACCCGGCTGAGATTCCGAACATCAATCCCCGGATCATGATGGCTGACATTGAGGTGAACCCACCGGATATGTCGAAGGGGGATTTCGACTACTTCGTTGAACACGCCAATGAGCCAATCACGGCTATCGCCACCTACGATTCGTATGATGACGAATATCTGGTGTTGGTATTGGACCCCGAAGACAAGGTCGATGGTGGTGATGTACGACACTATCTCGAAGATCATTGGGATGGCCACAGCGACAAGCAGAAGTACACACAAGCCACTATGCGACTGGTTCAGTGTGGTACTGAAGAGGCATTGATCCGGAAGTTCATCGAAGAGATCGAAGCCAAACGTCCGGACGTAATATCAGGCTGGAACTGGATTGACTTCGACCACGAATACATTCTGAACCGACTGGAACACTTCGATAATATCGATACTCACCGTTTGAGCGATATCGGAGATGTTGGTGGCTACAAAATGTCTCGGAAAATCGACGGACTCCCCGGATTCGATATGATGGGCGCGTTCTGCGATAAGATGAGCTTTAGCCAATGGAGATCTCGAAGGTTGGATTACGTCGCTAATGAAGAATTAGCCATCGGAAAGGTCGAAGACATGGATCTGGCCGAAGAGTACCAGAACAATCGAAGCCGATTCATAGCGTACAACATTATTGATACGCAACTGTTGGTTGGGCTGGATGATCGACATGGTATCCACGAATTCTTTTACCTACTGGCAGATCTGAGTGGCGTTCAGATCTATGATACGTTCAGTGAAATGCGACTGGTGGATGGATTCGTTCTAAGCCGTCGAACCGACCATGAGATCCTTCCATCGAATAAAGACAAAGATCTCGATAGCATTGCTGGTGGGCTGGTTCTCGCACCGAGTGACGGTGTCCACGAATGGGTAGCAGTATTCGATCTGAAGTCACTCTACCCGTCGATCATTGTTACGCTGAACGTAAGCGAAGAGACACTAACTACCATCCCGGCTGGCGAAGCACATACTCAAGCTGATATCCGTATCAAGTCTTCATTGGATCAAGGTTCGCACAGTTCGTACACGGTGAAGACCGAACAAGGCGCTGATTTCATGTGTCCGGGTATGCCGGAGAACGAAGACGAAGTTCCCGGACTCAAAATCACCGAGGAAGATATCTCATGGGATATCGATACCAGCGCGTTGGGTATTAGGTCCGAAAATGAGGGGATTCTTCCGAAGTACCTAAAACTTCTGTTTAGCGAGCGAAACGACATGAAGGCTATTCGGAATTCGTTTGACCCGGATGATCCTGAATTCGAAGTGTGGGACAACAAACAGGGTGCGGTGAAGGTTATTATGAATTCGTTCTACGGTGTCTCACAGAACGACTATTACCGACTGGCAGATCCAACTCGTGGTTCGCAGGGTATCGGCTCTACAATCACGGCTGGTGGTCGCTATGTGCTGTGGAGAGGCTCACAAATTGCAGAAGAAATGGGTTTTGAAGTAAAATATGGAGATACGGATTCCATTATGATTAAGATAGCTGACAGTTCTGAAGGCTTGACACCACAGGAGATTATCGACCGTGGGATGGAGATCGAAGCTGAACTGAATGAGCGGATGGATGAAGTGGCCGATGAATTCGGAATCGGTGAGAAACACCCGTTCTTGAAGGATGCAGATCTCCACGGAAACGACCGCCACTGTCTCAAATGGGAGTTTGAGAAGATGTACCGGCGATTCTTTCAGGCGGGTACGAAGAAGCGATACGCTGGCCTTCCTGTATGGAAAGAGGGTAAATGGTTCATCGACCCTGAAAACGGCGATATCAACATGGATGACGTGGAGCCTGATATCACCGGCTTTGAGAGCAAACGGTCGGACGTTCCACCAATCACTGAAGAGACACAGAAAAGTGTCATCAAGCGGGTACTCGGCGGACAGGAATTTGATGACTTGAGCGACTACTTAGCTGAAGTTAGCCGCCGGGTTCGGGCCGGGGAGATCGAACAGTGGAAACTGGCCGCTCCGGGTGTAATCAACAAACCACTCTATCAGTACGGTAATACCCCTACCATCAGAGCGTGTCGGTTCTCCAATGAGCATCTGACTCATGACTGGCGCGAGGGCGATAATCCGTGGGTCTACTTCGTCAAGGAAACCCCGCCGATGATTCCAGATACTGACGTTATCGCGCTGGAATGGGGCGAAGATATACCTGAAGGATATGTGCTGGATATCGACAAAATCATTCGAAAAAAGATCCAGAACCCCCTCGAACCGATTCTCGGTGAAACCGGGTGGTCCTTCGAAGAGTTGGAATCCGGGAAAGAAATTGAGCGTGTTGATGTTGGTGGTGGGGGCGGAAACCCATTTGCCGATATGAGTATGGATGGGGATATCGAAGAAGATACTACGGATATCGAAGAAGACAAAACTGAATCCCCGGAGTCCGGTGCTATGTCGTGGTAAAAAGCTACGATAATCGTAAGCCACCGCCGAGCAGAGACTTACGATATGGGTATTGATACAAGAACACACGGTACGACTTAATAATGATAAATCACGAACACAACGGATATTTCGTAACACTCGAAGGAATCGACGGCGCGGGTAAGACAAGTGTCGCTGAAGCAATAGACATTGAATACAAATCAACCATTCGAACACAGGAACCGTCCGATCTGTGGACGGGGAAGCAGGTTCGTAAAGCAATTTCGAATGAGACGGATACGAATCCAATGACAACTTTCTATCTGTTCATGGCTGACAGGGTCCATCATATCGAAGAGATAATCAAACCCGGATTAGCCGATGATATGCTCGTTTTATCTGACCGATATGCTGATTCAACGCTGGCATATCAGTCAATGGCTCTGGATGACTACATCCGACACACCGATAAGTATATTCGTCAGACAATGCAGCCATGGCATTTCCATCCCGATCTCACGATCTTAATTGATATTTCGGTTGATACGGCTATTGAGAGATCTGTGGGTGATGAAGAGTATGAGAACCGTGACTTTCTGAAGCAGGTTCGATGGAACTACAAAACACTGGCTCGGCAAGATTCAGATCGGTTTGTCGTGGTGGATGGCGAACAGGATCTCGAATCGGTGAAGGAAGATGTGTTGGCCGTAATCGAAGAGAGATATGAATAGTTCAGTCAGTATTCGCTGTCCCGAATGCGGTCATCACACAGATCGGAAACTGGATTCTCGCCTCAAGGACGGTGAGGGTGTGTTAGTCCTATCGATCAAGTGTAAACATCACGAAAAGTGTGGTTTCACAGACAAGCGGATCTTCACCGGAGAAGACTTCAATGACAGATAAAATAGCAGTAGACTTCGACAAAACGATTACAACGGGAGAGGGAGAGCCGTACTGGAAAGAAGACTCATCGGAGAAGCCGAACAAAGATCTCATCCGGTACATCAACGAGCAATACAAGAAGGGAGCTACGATCATCGTATGGACCGCGAGACCGTAGTCACAAGCCAAAGTCGTCGCTGGCTGGCTTACGATGTGGGGAGTCATGTGGCATGGAATTCGGTGTGAGAAGGGTGGTGCTGATATGTATATTGACGACAAGAGTCATCAGCCAACCGAAGTCTTACCCCGTGACATGAGAGCCGTAAATGACATGAAGGCGGATGAAAACGATGAGTGAGTATCTGGAAGTCCCTCACCGGATCGATGGTGTGATAGCAGAGGCTATGCAACGCGCACATAACCACGCTGACGAACTTTTCGTCGCGGATGAGCGAACGGGTAGCCTCACGACGTGGACTGACGGAGACTTCCGTGTGGAGGTGTACGGCGGCTTAGACCACAAACGTCAGAACGTGAACCACGGCGAATCCATCGAATACGACTTCGACTCGAAAGAATTCAAATATGCCAACTTCACCAGAGAACGCGGCTGGCATACGAATCGTTGCCTGAAAGAATATGTAATCGAAACATGGAATCCACTGACAGACTCACCGGAATCAGAATCGTAGAGATCAACATCAATGTTCAAATCAAAACCATGTCAACAGAGGTAGATACCAACTCGAATCCAGAAACCGAAAGCAGATCGTGTCCGAACTGTGAGAAGAAAGCTCTCCGTCGAAGAGGGGCTAATACACGAGCGAACGTCTCACGACGCACCAAAGGCTGCATCCACGATCAATGGATCTGTGATGAGTGCGAATGGTCCGGCGACGATAGCCATGTCTCGGATTACGTACCGGCGAGTCGAAAGTTATATGATTATAAAAATGGTATGGAGTGGTAGGAGTGACGAAACGCAGACCACGGACTGGATCAGGAGACCCTAACGGGAATCCGCATATCACCGGGGGAAGTCATCCGAAGTGTGAAAAATGCAAGAACAAGGTAGCAGTACAATTCACAAACTACGGCGCATGGTATCATTGCAAAAGCTGCGGTCATACGCATACGCTAAGTTCGACCGAACAGGTCAGTGAACTATGAGCGAAGAAAAATCCGATACTCTTCTGACACTGAAAGAGTTGGATGACAAACCCGGAAAGGTCTACATAATGGCCGTATCACTGGATGCTCACGAAGCGTACCGGGAGTGGTATCTGTCAGAAAAAGCATCGGAAAGGATCAATTCGTATTTCGACTCTGCACGTATCCTGATTCTGTCGGGTGATATAGATGGAGATCTGAGTATGGGCGAGATTGAAATGAAGGAAGTAAAAATGGAGCTATCGAAATGAGTGCGAGACAGGGGTATGGTCAGCGACGGATACACGTATCCACGGTCCTGTTGGAGAAGTTCTTTACAGGGAATGCACGGATTCGAACCGATCTCCCTAAAGACGCACGGCTGGTTCGAATGTATCCGAGTGAAGATGGTGCGGTGTATATCATGATCTTCGAATCAGAGGAATGGGATGAACTATACGAAGCCGAGATCATCCCGAAAATCGAATGTACAGTGACCAACGAACCAATCAGTATTGTGGTAGATAAATGACAGACACAGAAAACGAGTCGTGGGTGGAGAAGTACAGACCCCAACACTTTGGCGAAATTCAAGGAAACACGAAAGCAGTCAAGGCCCTGAAGGATTGGGCTGATGACTGGCAGATGGGAGATCAAGGCCAACTCATCTACGGAGAACCGGGAACTGGTAAAACATCGACGGCCTACGTTATCAGTCAGAAACTCGGCTACCCACTGAATCAGATCAATGCGTCGGATAGCCGTAGTAGTGAGCGATTGAAACAGATAGCTCAACAGATTCAGTCTACGCCACCGGATGCAAAACACCAATTGGTGTTGATCGATGAAGTGGATTCGCAACATCACGCGACGAATAAGCGACCACTGTACGAAGCACTCAAGAACCCGAAGAACCCGGTAATCCTCACGGCAAACGATCTCTACAGTGTACCGAGTGGAATCAAAAACAAGGTCAAGCAACACGAATTTAAGCTTCAGAAACGCTCCCGTGCTTCGAAGCTCAAGAAGATCTGCAAGGCTGAAGGACTCGAATTCACTGACGAAGATATTGATGACTTAGCAGAACGGCCAGATCTCCGAAGTGCAATCAACGATCTTCAGAATTGGGCTGAAACCGGCGTTCCACCGGGAGATGATGAGCGAGAGTGGACCCCCTCCGAATTTGAAGTGCTGGATGACATACTACGAGGGAAAAAAGACAGCGGGCAGATGAACCCCAAAGATCTAATTCTTTGGCTGGATGAGAACGTGTCAATGGAATACAGAGGCGTCGAAGCAGCAATGGCATATGAAGCACTCTCAATGGCCGACCTGTGGCACGCACGGGCGCAGAGAGAGGATTACCGATACTGGAAGTACGCTGGCGAGTTAGCCGAGTCCGTGGCCTCACTGCGTCTCACAGAGCCTTACGATGGATGGATGGACAAGAACTTCCCCGAATGGTTCCGTCACTCACAGACGAAACCCACCAGTAAGGCCCCCGAAGCCGGTATCTACCGGAAAATGAAGAAGTACGAGGATGGTGTCTACCAGTTCGCCGGGGATTTCACCTACTTCAGCCGAATCGTCATCCCAATTCTCGAAGAACTACCACTCGAAGAGCGGTTAGAACTGGCACTGAACTACGATCTCACGGGGAAAGAGATGCAGGTCATCGATGTGACTAAAAAGCAGTTCAAAGGGTGGAGTGAACAGGACGTACCACCAGAGCGTCATAAGTCGGAGACCGAGTTGAACCAAACCAGTGCTATGGAATGGTAGAGCAATAACGCTTTAACGCAACAGCTTTTATAGGTGATAATGGGATTCAAATTTGTCCTTGACTTCGAAGACTTCGATGACTTCGATCAGTTCATGGAAAAGCACGAAACAACGATCAACATGATGGGAGAAGGCGAGAACCCACTGGCTACGAATATCCGCCAGCAGGTCCAAATGAACGAACAACTCCCTGAATTCTTCAAATTCACCGATGATCAAATGAAGTGGATGAAGACGAACAATGTGAAGGGTATCAAGAAGCTGATGACTGACTCTCGCGTTTCGATTCGCCGGTAGTCGGATAATACGGCTATTTTTGCCTTGCTCCATAAACTTATAAGCTTATAGGACAATATATATACGTAAGGAGAGAACTGATATGAGTCAAGCCGAGCATCTAATCGACAGCATCGACTACGACCACGTTGTGAGTCGTCTGGAAGGCCGTGGTGGGGGGCTGCGTGCGAGTAAACCCAACACCGATGACGACAACGGGATGATCCAATACATCTGGCGCATGGCCCGTTTCCATTCCGGCGCGGACCCATCAATGCCTGTCACCGCTTCGTGGTGGTTGCAGGACTATCTGAATGAGAACGGCTACGAAGCATCCGTCTCTGGAATCACTGACGAAGAGGGGGATGAGATCAACGACGCACTCGAATCCGTCGTTAACGAAGTCCTGAACGACTTCGGACACAGTGAGTACGGGGCCGCTGAAGTGTGGGCTGGAATCATCGGCTAACGCCGATAAACACAAGGCGTCTCTTTTTTAATATCTCTCATGCAACCTCACTGGCAACGCGGGCATGGGGAAG
>Ga0306901_1000349_pt1 | contig 21187 bp, 16 predicted proteins | sample AntRauMFilla3767_FD_190431 | JGI IMG/M metagenome (GOLD analysis project Ga0306901, IMG submission 190431) | Saline lake microbial communities from Rauer Islands, Antarctica - Metagenome Filla 3 #767 (v2) (version 2) | ecosystem: Environmental > Aquatic > Non-marine Saline and Alkaline > Saline ... | reverse complement strand
ACGAGTCAAGAACTTTCCTTTTCCCCATATACCGACTTATTTTGCTTCTAAGTTCCACACGTTTCAAAGCGATCGACCACCATTCTTTCTGTATCTTCGAGTACGCTTCGATGTACTTATATACTTGGTGTAAGTCACTGTATGTTTTTAATCTATATCGTCGGCTTCGTATTCGCTGTCTTCATCGTCGTCATCTCCGAGCTGTTCTTCGTGGTCTTCCATGATGATTTTTTCGGCGGGTGGCGAAAAGGGTTCGTCGTCGTTCATGTCTTCGTGCCGCTTTTCTGCTGTTTGTTCTTCTCCTTCGTTTGTGTCCCCGTCAGAAGAGGAAGAGGAAGATGACAGTTTGGCCGCTCCCTTTCTCCTGTCGTGAATAAAGTCCTGCAGGCGTCGTTCGTCGAAATCGGCGATGTTCTTGTACGTCCTCAGCGATTCCAGTTCATCTTCTGTCATTTGTTTGTACAAGTCTAGCTTCTTCCGTTTTTCCTCCTCTCTCTGTGCCGCGATGATTTCGTCGAATCGAACGTCGTCATGGGAAAACTGGAACCGCGCGTAAAGATCGTCGCAAAGCATCGATACCAGATTCGCCGCCAACATCGACAGCGCCTCCGATTTGACGGCATTAATGTTTTCATTTCCATTCGAGGTTTTACCTTTTCCACTATCAGTCATATTTAGGATAGATACCAGACTCTTGCACGTGATGTATCCCAGAACAGCACAGCTTACCCAGGCTTGTCCGGCCATCGCGTCGGGGACGAGCATCACTCGCTTCGTCTTGCGGTGCACCACATCCTGGAGGGTCTTCCGCGCTCTGTGAAACAGCGATACCGGCTCCAATCTCGCGAGCCCGTCTTTTATCGCCAGTCTCTCTTGGTGAACTTTGGTATCGGAAGCCGAAGGAACGCCTCCCTTCGTCTTCATCGCCACAGAATCGAGAGGAAACGCCATGTCGTTCAGAGTAGCGCTCAGGCCATTCTGGATAAACCCTTTCAATATGATCGCCGCCTCTCGCTGAGAATGATTGTCAGAGTCAGATGTGTTGAACAAGTCAGACCAAATGGTCGATGACACCTTGTCGTGCATCGTAGCCTTGTCCGAAATGTGCTTCCACAATTTCTCCGTCTCTTGCAGTATGTTACCTGCAGCCTTTTCGGTGGATCTTGTTCTCTCGTCTGGGTTTCCCTTCCTGATCGCCGCCGCCAGAGAATTTAGTAGAGAGTCACCAGAATAAGCGGGGTTGGCGGCCTGAAAACCTGCCAATGATCCTACATCGTCCGATACATCGTTAGTAGACCGTTCGCCTGAATCGTCGTTGCCGATTCCTATTATCTCAAATTCACCGGGTTCTACTATTATATCCGTTTTGTCTGGATATGACGCGTATTTTTCGACGTATCTCCTCTCCAACGTTTGAGGAGAGTCAGCCGAGAGAAGTCGAGATCCGTGCAGAGAGGATATTTCGTGTTCAATCTCTCTGCGGATGAATTCTCGAACATCATCGCCATACACGGAAAAGTGGTCGATATCCCGGGTGATTTTTGAAAGGCAACACGCGCTCGTCACCAGTTTGGTCGACTTGTGAAGGTGCGACGTAGTTTTTTCAGCAGATATTCCGTCTCCTTCCCCTTCTCTTTCTCTTCCTCTTCCTCTTCCTCCTCCTCCTCTTTCTTCCTTGTCCTTCTTCTTCTTGTCACCTGTTGGTTCTTCGAACGTCTTGGTCGTTTGTTCTTTCACTGACAGATTAATACGGTTTACCAGCTTTGAAGGACCGTCTTTCGTATCCGAAGGAACAGTGCGCGTCATCATTTTGGGTCGGAAACCAGGCCACGCGCTCGTCTCTTCTTCGCGCTTCTTTTGTTGGTTTTCGGGCAAAGATGAGACTGCGGGATTGTCATTGTTGTAAGAACGCGATAGGAGGTCTTTTACAATATCCACTTCCTTTTCGACGTCGTTCAACTGTATCGCGGATTCTCGAATAGCATCTTCTTCCTTTTCGATCACTCCTCCACTCAGAAGAAAAGTTTTGAGAGCATCCGTGGCAATTTCTACCAGACGTCGAAGAGGAGGAGCGTTCATGGACGCCGAATTTACGATTGCGACGGCGGTCATGAACGTGTTTCTCGCGTGATCCAGCTTTACCTGGCGTTTGATGCGCTCCACTATCTTTGCCTCAAATTCTTCGTAATTTTTCGCAGCAGATGGAGCCCGGCGAACGATGTCGTCTTTTTTCTGCCGCAAGAGCTGTACCTGTCTGTGCACTTCGTGCATGACTTTTTCCGGAGGGTTTCTGAGCTTTGCGAGCGCTGCCAGGTGTTTTACCGGCTGGCTTTCCCGATCCGAGCGTTCTGCGTTGGTCTCCTTTCTTCCCTGGGGCGCTTTCTCAATCACGGCTGCTAATTTTCCCGCGCCTCTAGCGACGAGAACGACAGGATCATCGTAGCTCGGATAAACGCTCGACTTACCCGCCTTATCAATATTTTTCGTTGTGTTTTCCTCAATGAACAGAGATACGAAAGAATCCGAGTCGTCGTTTCTTGGATCGTCTGACGCTGATGCAGAGGGTTTAGCAGCCGAGGTAGGTTTCTCGGAAATAGGGGCATAGTGTGCCTTGTCGTCGAAGGTGAGATGAAACACGCCTCCCTCTTCGAGGGAACTGGGAACGTGACGTGTTTGAATTTGCGAAAAATCCGAATTAGGTATCTCGAACTGCGGCCATATTACTATAGGCGTCTTCCTGTGTAACGTCAATTTCTTTCGTTCGCCCCGGATGTCATTCGCCAGGCGATTGCGCACATCCGTGTGATCGAAAGCTGCCATGGCGGCGTATATGGCATTCTCTTTCTCTCTCAAAACCGTCATAGCACGTTTCCTGGCGTCCTCCAGACAACGAGGACCCGCCCGGACTAAACGATCCACCACGTAACCACGTCCGTGTTCGCCAACAGAGACGTTGGAAAACAGGAATGCCGTGAACGAACTATCCTCTCCAGCGCTTCCTGACACTTTGATACAACGACCATCTTTCCCGTTATGACTGCTATTGTCTTTGTTGTCATTGAATCCGACCAGTGCCATATCTTGCAGTGTCTTTTTGACGCATGTTATAAACGGTCTATCTTCACATGATACGGGAAGGTCGCTGTTTCGTTTTTCTCCTTGTTCTATTCCGTCGTTTTCATCTCCTCCATCTCCGCCACTTTTCGACCTGTTTAGTTGCTGTCGTCCGGAAGCGGTGAAAGATCCTGCGTACCTCGCCAACTTCTCCAACTCCCTTTCGATATGCACGAGGAGGTGGAGCATACCTCTGTCCGCGGATCCGTACAAGTAAAGCGGACGGTTTTTGGTGACATCGTCGTAAGGGTTCTCGACAGGGTGGAACGTGATGTAGTATTCCGCGGGAGGAGGTTGCTGCTGTGGGTCGTCGAGAGCTAAAAATTCGTTAAGATTTCCGTCAAATTTGTTGTTACCGCCAATTCGTTTTCCCACCGTTGCTTTTGTTTTTGTTTTCGTTTTTTTCTGCTTGTTTTGTGAGGCATATGCAGATGAATCGACGATTTCATTCTTTTGATCATCGTCCGATGATAGCATCATGCGATCAATGTTATTTTCTATCAGCCTGCGAAGCCAAAACGCTTCTTCTTCGCGAATCTCGTCGCCGAAGCGAGTCCTAAGGATATGTTCTACTTGACGCATATTCGTCACGGCAAGTTGTGTATCGGGATCCAGGGAGGCGGTTTTATCCAGAACGGATGGCGCCAGATGTAATAGAACGGACTGATAGTCTATATCTCCTGAACGACGGAGTAATATAACGTCAGACCCGCCTTCGAGTCCGCGAAAGCGTTCTCCTCCTATGTCGTTTTTACGTGCTGAGGATTCTTCGTAAATAAACCAACCGTTCGATAGACATGCGTTGACGTTGCTGACGTCGATGGTTATTACATCGTCGTCAGATACTTCCACTTCCAGGACGTTATCGGTCTTTGTCGACACCTTTCCCGCTAAGTAGCGGTCGTATCGATGCGCCGATAAAAGCGCCTCCATCTTGTACTCTCCTGGGGGGTACGCGCGCACTTTCGTTCCTGGTGAAAGAGACGTGACGTTCTGGAAATATGACGCTGGGTCGAACTCTTCGCGGGAGCGCCCGCTTTCAAGGTAACCATAGACACTTGCAAGGACGGCGTCGCCAATTTTGTTGACATTATCACCGTCGTATACCCTTGTGAACATCATGGAATCGTGCTCATCGCTCAGGTAATTACGAGTGATGCCTCCTAACAAACGAGCCGTTGAACAGAAAGCAGACGAAGTTGATTGAGACTTCGACATGACGATCGCATCTGTACATGACTCGTCCGAAAGTGTTACAGATGCCGTCAGATCCAATTCGGCGGATTTTTCCACGTAAGGGTACCAGAGCTCCCACAGAGCGGAGTTGGCTTCGTTGTGCCGGATTTTCGTGTCATACATGAGACGATCGACATTTTCCATGAAACCGGCGTCACCTCCTTCTCCTTCTCCTTCTTGTCTCGCCTGTTTACGTTCTACGTCTATAACGGGAACTATAGTCGTCGACAGGGATTGCGCTTGATGATCGGGGAGAGAGTGCGAGCGCAGGTCTCTGTGAAGGATCTTGGCAAAGTCCTTGGCGTGTTTGCGTAACGAATTCAATGGAGCTGCACCGTATAGAAGAGAAATTATCATTCCTTCTATTTGATGTATGTTATATGTCAACGGATCCACTTCTCCGAGGTATACATCGACGATATCGCCTTCTATTTCTTCGACGTCTTTCGTGTTGAAGTCTGTCAATGACGACGGCATAAATATGATTGGGTCTTTCGAGAAGATATGAAGACGCGTGTAATCCGCCTCTACTGTCTCTCCATTATATATTCGCCATGATAAAATTTACGACTCTCTCGTCGTCCTTCTCTTTTTCATCTTCCTCGTCTCCATCCTCTCCTCTAAAGACATAATACTCCACAACTTCGTGTCAGAAACATGAAGTAACATAAAAGATCGGACAAAACGTGTCAGAGCTTGAAGTGAAACTTGGTGTAAGGAGCTTACACCAATATGGCGGGAGATTATACGGCGAATTTTCTCAATCTTGTTCCAGAACAGCTGAGAAGAGTTCGCCAGAAAAAGAAACCCAGCGCGGCAGAAACCGCACAAGTGGTGTTACGAAATACTGAATATATGACGGAGCTTTATGACGGCCATTTTTTCCCTCACGCAAACGTTGACATGTTGCGTCTGAGATATATGACTCGTTCTCTTTTGCAAAGGGCATCAACATCATCCCGCGAGGACGGCAGTAGAATAAAGGCCGTCGAGCGCATGGGCAAAACATTGGCCAAAAATTACGATAAGAATCAGGACGACATGTGTTTCGATGAGTATTGTGCTCGAGCCGTGATCCATATTTGCGAATACATCGTGTGTAAAACTGAAGCTTTATTGTACGAAAGTACCGATATAGAAGAGTGCGCGAGACGAGCGTGCCTGAGCAGAGGTTTCAAAGACGTGTGCGCTCTGGAGCTGGGTATACTAACGCTCGTGGACTGGCGTATATTTCATGACATGGACACGTTAATCGCCATGGAGCTTGAACAGGAAAACAGGGGCTCCGAAGGAGGAGGAGGGGGGGAAAAGGAAGGAGATGACAGAGACTCTGCCACTCGGTTTTTACAAGCGGCCAGCGAAACAGATATTTGGCGCATCAATTCATGTTTCACTAGAGTGCAGACGGATCATACAGAAGTGAAAATGCAGCTTTTGAAAAGAGACGAAATCTTAGAAACGGAAGAAGATGACGACGAAACAGATGTATATTGAAGTCATTTTACCCATTTACTTTCTCTGGTCCATGTACGACAAATGGTCGATGGTTTCCGCACTAGACGAGATTTCGTCGAAACGTGAAGAGCGACGCTACATACATTTGTGGGTGTACACATATTCTACTTCCAGTACAATGGAGGCGCGCGATCAAAAAATCCTACTGCTCAAAAAAACGGGAGGGTCTAAAATTATTTCCTACTGAATATGAGAGTGAAGAGTGTACATACAATATCTTTAAGACTGAAAATGTCCGGGAAATCATCCTCCTCGTCATCAGCAGCAGCATCGTTTTGTAACGGGAAAGACTTTTTTGCGTCGTTTGTAATGGGCATTGAAATCGTGATTGTCATCATGATCATCCTGCTCTCGGTGCGTTTAATGTGTGTGCATTCATCGGTCAATGTCGGCCGCATTGAAAGAGAGGCTTTCATACAACAGCAACACCTTGGATTTCCAAGCAAATGCTTTTCTTGCGAGAGACAGTTACCGGAAGGAATGAAATGGATGGGGCAGCCCACTAAGTGCTTTTCATGCGAGCGAAATACTAACGGATTGCACCCTCAAATGACGCACCCTTCTCGTTGTTTGTCGTGTGCGATGGGAGTTTTCCCAAGGTAATCCACGTTTCATCGTCGATTATGAGATTGACTTTTATCGATGAATTTGATGTAAGGACCCCATCGAATGGGATGTGCTTTGTACGCGGAGAGGCTTTCTAGAATCTCGGAAGCGGCGAAATTGACGAGTTTGACACTCGCTTCAGCGCCTCTCGATGCCATACATTTCATTTCCAGGTCTTGGAGAAAGTATACGATGTCATCTACGACATCTGGAGGTAACCAACGCACGTGACGTTGTGATTCGAGAGTGTTGTTCAACGCTCGATATATTTCGCGTATTCCGTCAGCTACGACTCTTTTCGTGTCTCGGCCTGCATCAGAATGCTCTATTCCTACAAACATCGTCCTCCACATTTGTTTTCCGTCGTTATTAAAGTTGTATTTTTTGTCGTGAATGTACACGTTATCTATGCTGAACTTGGGGGGATCGTGACGTGATGTAGAGGCGGTGGTATAGCCTTTGAAGTCGTAAAAATGATCTAGAGTTACGGAAAGAACTCGAAGAATGGACAGAAAATATTCGAGAATAAATTTGTCAGTGTACGTAGATATCACGGTAGTCGTTGAATTTAACATTGTTTGTTTTGGTTTTGTTTCTTTCGATATGAACATTTCCAATGCCTGAAGAACGGGTATCCCCCAATCGTCGAAAGGACAGCAAGTGCATGGATACTTAATTTTTCCGGGAATGAACTTGAACGCGTCGGTCGTATCGAACAAATTGTAGAAATCGTTTGCATTGCTCATTTGGTGTGCATCTCCAATCGCTTTAATATCACGATTCGTGTTCCAGCGTCCGAAAGTATCGTACAAATAACGAATTGAACTTCCGCTGCTATCGCGCTTCTTCTTGGGAATGACGAAGATTTTATGCTTCATGGCGTCAGACTGATGTCTATCTCCAGTTTCGACTCGGGTTACCAATACGTAAGACGCGGAATTATCCGAATACCAGCCGTCTATGCGCGGTCGTTCGTTCATGTGTACTAGCTAATTGATAATTCGTTTGGCAGGTTGTTTGTATCAATTAAAATTCCGTTGATTAATACCGACGCTTTAGTAGCCCATAGTGCGATCTTCAATTTTTATTTTTATACATATAAAATTAAAAAAAGGACGTATGTAAAGGGATCAGCGACGCATTATTTCACGACGTACTTCAAGCTACACTCTTTTCTTTCAGTGTATGTACCATGACGGATAACATTTTTATTGCATCGTTCACGGTAAAAGCCTCCCGGTCTGAAATGGCCGCTATATTAATCATGTGGCGCTGCTGCGATTTTGACGTAGTGAGATAACGAAATGCATTGATGACTTTGAATTCAGGTACCTCTCTCTCGACTTCTCCGAATTTATGATCAAACACCTTCAACATTTCTTGCGATATACTATAACCTACGGAATATAGATCGGCTAACGGGGCGGCGAATGTCACAATATCGGGGTTCCTTTTCGTTTTCCTCCATGTTTCGGAGAATTGATCATTATTCGGCATGTCTTCGTTAATTTCGCACATTATTCCGAAATCAGATATAACGGCTCTTTGTATCATTCGTTTGCTCGTGCGTTGATCGAATTTGACCTCTATTTGAACGTTGTCGACACCTATATCTCGATGTACAAATCCACGTTCATGTATCTCACGTATACCTTGACACACCATCAACAATACGTGGAATGCGGAAAGATAATCGAAGACATATTCAAAGTCCGTCTTGGCAGATGACAGGTATGAGCGGAGATTCATGTCCCACAACTCTAGCGCCGGACATATTATTGGCGTGCTTACCGACGATATTTGCTTGATACAATCCAGTACTTCCGAATTCGTTTTGTTCCGAATCGATGATTCAATCAAGCTTTTGTCGAAGTACATGATGGCCACCATCCGCATCAAAAACGGAGACGGCTGAGCGCTCATCTTGTGGTACATGATCGCCTCTTTCGCGATATTTTTTGCCGACGGGGAATTTTTCGGGTATTTGATGGCCACGGGGACAGTGTGACGCCCCACTTGCAAAGAACTTTTATACACGTAGCTGTACGACCCTTGTCCGAGGTATCCATCGAATGCATTCCCGTCGACCACGTCATTCAAGTACATTATCAGGGCGTTGCATTCGCCAAGCCGTGGTGTACGTAAAGTTGTTGACGGTGGTGGAGGAGGGAAATGATTCATCGTTGTCACAAGGATACATGTACGAATATCAGTGAAAGGCACGCGGTGAAATCAATTTTTTTAAAATGTGTAATGTAAAGCGATAAAGAGAAAAAATCAGGGATAGAGATGAGTCACGCCGGTCCGTTAATCGCAGCAAACATGGTCTTCGCCACAGTCTTGGCCAGAAACAAACTTTCTTCTAGTTCCCGAAATAGACCACGTAACGAAAGTAAAGAAAATGACGGAAATAAATTCAAACAAGGTTCGAAAACACAACCCCTGGCGCAAACTGAGTCGGCTCCCGAAAAGAGAAAAAAGATGGTCAAGGCACAAGTCAACCTAATTTCAAAACAAAAATTACCGTCGACCATGTCGGTAGAACTCAATCCCGTGCCCAGTGGAAAGAACACCAACAAGACATTTCAAGGAGGTAGCAACGGCAGTAAAAGAATCGAACGCAAAAGCAGGATTAATAGTTCTCCGAAAGACACTAGTCGTCGTCGCCTTACCAGCGCCAACGCGCCCTCCATTGAAACGAAACGAAGAAGATCGCACCACGCCAAAAAGAAGAGTGACACTTAGCGAAGACGATTATGGTATGTGGTACTCCATCGACATAAAGTGCATGTCTTTCATTGAACACGATATTGACACTTGCGTACGATGAGCCCTCCTCACGAAATAGCGCGACTGGTGAAAGCCGTAGAGGAAGCTAACCGTGCGTATTTCAATAAAGAGCAAGGAGCTCTTATCAGCGACGACGCATACGACGCTCTACTGGATAAGCTTCGTGCAGCGGACCCTGCGCACCCTTTGGTTAATGGGGAGGTGGTGGGCGCACGTCCAGAATACGACGATGGAGGAAAGAAAGTCGAGCTGCCGTTTTGCATGGGAAGTCTGGACAAGGTGAAGTCCGGAGCGTCACCCGAAGAAGCGGCGGAAGTGGATCGGAAACTTGCTCGATGGACTCACGAATATCCGGGGCCTTACACGATATCTGACAAACTCGACGGAGTGAGTGCACTTGTCGTATTTGACGGAATTGAACCCATCAAAGTATATACCAGGGGAGACGGACGAGTCGGACAAGACATTTCTCACATCGTTGAACACCTTCGACGAGTCCCTATCAAGCCGACCAAGATCGGTAGAACGAAATCTACGGGAAGCTCTGGTATGGTTTCTGCCGTGCGGGGGGAACTGGTCATGTCCAAGGAGAACTTTGCCAAATACGCGGCTTCTCTGCCAGCGGACCAGACCGCCCCCTCCAACGCGAGGAACACCGTATCTGGAGCGATCAATTCCAAACACCTACACGATCGTAACTGCTCGAGAATCGCGGTGACTGAATCTCGACGTAAATCGAAGGCCGCAGGGGTGGTAAACGTCATAAAGCGTGTCGATTTCGTTCCATATGCCGTATTGTATCCGTGCGACATGTGTCATGTCGACCAGATGAAATACATCGAAAAAGAATTGGGATGTGACCGTCAAGGTATGGTTTTTTACACGGAGTGTGACGTCACAGAGCTGACCTCCGAAAAACTGACGAAAAGACTTGAAGAAAGGCGACGCAAATCGTCTTACGATATTGACGGGTTGGTCGTTTCTTCCGCTAGATTAGATAAGGACCAAACGAACGCTAGAGAAAGACGGTTAAACCCGCTCAACTCTTTCGCGTTCAAGAGCAGGACGGATGACAATGTCGCGGATACGCAAGTGATAAACGTATCTTGGGCAGTGTCTAAGGACGGACTAATAAAGCCCATCGTAGAATTCGAACCAGTGAATTTGAGCGGTGTAGTTATTCGCAAGGCCACCGGTTTTAACGCAGAATACGTGAGCAAAAACTGTCTAGGACCGGGAGCTGTCGTCCGCGTGACGCGAAGCGGCGATGTGATCCCGCACATCCTGGAGGTGCTGTTGCCTTCGCGGAACGAAACGCCCCAGATGCCGCGAGGGGAGGAGCGGCCTGGTGGATATTGGACGTGGACCGCCAGTGGAAAAGATGCAATTCTTTCATCCTCATCTACTCCTGCTACTTCTTCTTCTTCCTCTCAGACCACACATGATCCAGAGCTCGGGGCCCGGTTGCTGACGCACTTTGCAGAAGGCGTGGGCATCAAGGGCGTAAGCGCTGGAGTGGTGGGAAAGCTGTACGAGGGAGGCATCCGCACCCCACGCGGTCTGTTGTTCGCTACCAAAGAGCAGTTCTCTAAAGTCCCGGGGTTTGCGACGAGATCTGTCGATAACTTGCACTCCTCCATAAAAGCCGTCCTAGACAGGGGCATTCCGTGTGCCACGCTCATGATGGCTAGCAATGCGTTTGGAAGAGGCTTCGGCGCGAAAAAAATACAGATGGTTTTGGACGTCTTTCCGGACGCCGTGAACGATCCGCCCACCCGGGACCAGCTTGCTGGGCTCGAAGGATTTCATGATATCACGGCTAAAGCGTTCGTGTCGGGTCTGGCCGCGTTCCGCGCGTTTCAGGAAGAGAACGAGATTCCATGTGTCGGGGCACCCAAGAAAAAACAATCATCACCCGATTCCAAGGACGGACCTACGGTAGTTTTCAGCGGCGTTAGAGACGCCGATTTGGAAAAACAAATCGTATCTCTAGGCGGAAAAGTCGTTGGGACGGTGAGCAAAAACACAAATTTCGTCATTATACCGGACGGCAGTTCGGGTGAAGTGAACACAGGAAAGACAAAGAAAGCGTCGGATTTGGGAATTCCGATCGTCGACTTATCCGCGTTTAGAAATCGAATTAGTCAACAATAGTGTGTTCTTTGTACGCAAGTTTTTGCACAAGGGCTTACTATGCGCGTCATCATTGGTCGTATAATTATCAGGCGTCTTAGCCTTATGTCGTTTTAAATGCTAAACGGTGTAAAAGTATTACTCGTTTTATTTCTTGCAACTGTCGGACTCAACAGCGGGAGGAGCGCGCCAGTAGTACTGTTTCCAGTGCACCTGGCGCCTCCGGGTGTTCGAATTGAACAAAATCGCGACCAACACGGCGTACACCAAAAGTGCGACCACGACCAATCCGATAAAGGTGACAAATGCAATACGGTTCTGGATCCACGCTGCCAATAGAATCGCCAGCAACATAGTAGCCAGCAGAGAGTACACGAAGACACGCGTCAGGAAATGATTGTGATGCGCGCGGTGGTGCGTGCTCATGTGGCGTTGCTGCGCCTTGTACACTTCGCGCTTGGCCTCCTGGTGTAGAAAGCGTACGCGGAAGAGCTCCCCGTCCAACGTATCTTTGATGTACTTGTTGGCGTTGTAGGACTCGTTCATCTGGCCCAACGTGTCCGTATTATTCCGGAACTCTCGCATCTGTTTTGTCACGTTGTCGGCGTGGGTGAGGACAATGTTCGACCGGTCTTTGGCGAATGCGTTGGCCTCTTCCAACGTCATCCTGTAGGACACGTCTCCTGACGTGACTTCTCCCTCGTCTGAAGAAATCGCCTCAAGTAGCGGCATCAGCTTGCTTTTTTGCAGCCGCTCATCGTATTGCTGATATACGTCATTGTTTACGTCGGTCATTAGCTGGCTTGTTGCGTGGTGCCGAAGTAAATGCTCGATTAAGGATTCTTCTTGATAATGACATAGGTATTTTTGTGAAGCAGGCGCATGTGAATCATTCAATTTGTTGAACTCGATTCACGCAGCGGCCGTTGCAAACACCATTACACTACATTTCATTATTCAAGGTTCGGCACTAACTAAACGAAACGCAGTTTCACCGCTAAATTTGACGTACGTACGTCATGATCATCAAGACGAGAGGATGAGGGAGACGTGTTGCTCGGTTCGTTTTTATTGTTTACATCACTAATTACAAATCGATTCACCATAAATAAGCTTGAAAAAATGGTTTGTCTAACTAATTTGCCAATAACAAAAACACGACAGCGTAAAAAGAACATCACACACGGGCTCCTTCGCGATGAAGTTGTTTTATTTTGCATCCATAATGCTCGGCATACAGAAACTGGCCGACGCGCTAGTAGCCGCTCCAGAAAATACGGCCTTTATCCATTCGCGGTGTTGTGCGGCTTCTTTTTTCGAGCACGTATCGTTTATAGCTGAAAGCAAGCTAACGAACGGCGGACTGAGGCTCTGAACGCTGCACAACGTCACGCCATCCGAAACGTTCAGCGCGCAGATGAGGATGTTCAGCATGGAGAGCACTCCCGTGATGCATTCGTATCTGGGAGGCTCGTAGACCGCCCACTGCCACGCCACCATCCGCTGATGTGTATACACCTCGAAGGAAATCGTCGTCCATATCATTCGCTGCGCCTTGGCCCTAGCGACGTCTGGATCGATAATGGTGTGATCGTGGTTGAGCCATCCGAAACAGGAGAAGAATTCATTGGTCCAGGCGTGCAACAGGGTGGGCGCGAATACTCCGTCTATGCACACGAAAACGTGGCGAGGATACATTGCCACCGCTTCCAGGTCCCTGACCCGCTTGGGGTTGGTGGGTCCGAGTACGCGAATTGTCAAAACGTCGGCGGAACACCTCACGCTGTGCGTTGCGCCGCACTCCACGCCTTCATCGCCTTCATCGCCTTCAACAATTTCATCGTCGTTTTCCGTTGCTTGGTGCGCGGCGTTCCGCACAACAGCGGTGCAACGAACGTCGTACTTCATCTTGATGCGGACAGCGTCGTTCTCGTTCATATCGCGCAAGTCGGACGCTTCACATGGCCATGCGCACGATACGTAAAGCGATGACTCTGGTGCCACGGTATCACGTATCTTTCTGCGAAATCCTTGGACCGTGCTTTCATCGTTCCGCTTTCCTTTTGACCATGCCAAACAGTCGACTGTCTTTATTACGACGGATTCGGTCGAGCTCTCATTATCGCGGAGCGACCACATACCGCTGTCCCTCCTGACGTCTCTGGTGTTTTGTCGTGCAGATTCTTCTTTGTGGTCGTCATTCGAACCGTTTGCCAGCGTTCCCACTGACGTGATGTTGGAATCTATCTCACGAAACTGTTCGGACGAGTCAGAAAACGCGCTTTCCGGTATAATCCAATTGAATGGGGATTCAGATGATCGATTATTTTCTCTCATCTCGCGCTCCACCGCGTAAGTAACGTGCAACATGATGAGCTCGACGTCTTTCAGCGTCTGTGGAGACGTATCTTTCGTCGCTACTTCGTACATGTGCATCGGAAACACATCGCGGGGCATCGCATCTTTCACGTACGCAGGAACGCAGTCGGAGCTTCCTCCCACGTTCGTGAAGAGCACATCCCTCCCGAACACCCATCCGCGCAGAGTGCAGTAATGCGCCAGAGCTAAACACGCCCTGTGACACACCATGTACTTCAGCCGCAGGTTGTGCGTCGTTTTGGAGAGCACGTTGTCTACGTAAAGCGATGTCACCACGGCGTCCATTTTTTTCTTTTTGGACATTGGCGCAAGCGACGAGTTGTCCAGCACGGCCTTATCCCACGCCGAGTCCAAGTCATTCACGAAGATGAGCGTGCCTTTTCCGTCCTCTTCTCCCCGAAGCCGCAAAAACTCGTCTCGTCCCCAATAGTCGTCGCGTACCTGTCGCGTCTCATTGGTTTTTTCGTCGGAACTGTTTCGGTCGCTCCTAATCGCGTCGATACTCGCTTCGACGCGGCGAGATCCCAGCTCAAAAAGACGTGTGTGAGCGAGGACGCTGGCAACGTCTCTAGCTGTGAAGCGGTATTGTAAGAACGGCTGTTTCCATTCGCGAATCGTCGCTGGATTAAGTGATTCGTTAGATTCCGCCATCACGGAATCGTTCATCACGAAAATTCGGCGACACAATAGGACCGCAGAACACAACTGTAATATTTTACATCGAGATGTCTTTATATCCATTTACACGTAAAGAGATCGATTAGTTATGACCCCGTGCAAAAGAGTGGAATTCCGTTCACGAAAGCGCGCGTGAAGCTCGTATTTTTCCAGTCCTAAAAGCACCTGGTCCAGTTCTTCCATAAAAGCCAGGACGCGCAAAACGGCACGGACAAATCCACCCAATTGCGAAGGGTCTATAAAACGGCACACTTCCCTTACGTCGCGCGTATTCATCCACACGCGCAGCAAATCTCCAGTGTGAGGAGACAGTGATCCGCCACCGTCGCACGAATCGTCTCCTTTTCCGTTGAATACTATCACGCGTTCGTACGAGTCAGACAGTTCGAGAGACCTATCATATGCGCTTTGAAGAGCAGAGTTTCGGGAACGGGAGAGTTCTGAAGGGTCGGCCGCGAAACGCAATGGTTCCGTAAAAGCTCCGAGCCAGGCGACTACATCGACGAGGTCCATTGCGTCTATGTATCCTTCAAAAACGACGACACCTCGCACAAGAGGATTACCGTCGGTCATCAGAGACGAAGCCCGTCCTTTTGGAGTAACAGTACAGCCATCTGGTTTGACGAAAGTGTTGTCAACCAACCATGCCAAAGACGTTGCCCACACTCGTCCCAATTCTTCGTGACAGTTGCGGAGGTCGGTCTCGAGACGCAACCGAGATTCGTGCGTCGAAGCCGCTGCCATCAGGTTTTCCACTCGTCCCCCGTATCTTTGAAGCAGGGCCGAGATCTCCTTGTCACGGGCTTTGCGTTGCTTGGGTGTTAAGCGCAACGCAAAGCCCGTCGTGGACATCGTGGGACACGCCAGCTCTCTATAATGGTTGAGGTCTTCGAGCACGCAAATCCCCCTTAGCTCGTCATCTTCCGTGTCTGCTCTGATGTTATCGAGATGAATGAGTTGGCGTGTCAGTTCGGCTTCTTTATGAGAGGCAACATGACACAACAGAGTACGCGCTATTATTCCGTCGGCATTTGTATCACCGGAATCACACATATTCTCCGAAAATGTCAACGTATCCACTTCTTCCGGTAGTAAAGATACGGAATTTACACGCGGTTTATCTATAGTTACGCGCGCCAGTCGACGAAGCACGAACAAAGGATCGATGTTCAGACGCGAAACCACGGGAGGAAGATTACCCAGCAGAACCGACTGTACGTCTCTATACACTGAAGAGGTGGACGCTGAATTGGAACCTTGAAAAAAGACGACAAAGCCGCGCGGGTCCATTCCCCTGCGCCCAGCCCTCCCTCCCATCTGCCAAAACTCGTCGGGACGGAGAGGGCGAGACGATCCGTTTCCAGAAGGTTTGTCGAGCCTCGTTAAAACTACGGTTCGGGCTGGCATGTTGATCCCGACTCCCAGAGTCTCGGTGGCGAACACGACGCGCAGCAGGCGGGCCTGAAAAAGGAGCTCCACGTACTCTCTTAGCACGGGAAGCATCCCTGCGTGGTGGTAAGCGACCCCTCGGTCGAGCATAGCTTTGAGCTCTTCGATACCGGGCAATAATTCGACGTCTCGTTCAAACGGACGTAAATACCGATCGTACATCGCACGTTGTCTGCTTCGAACGTTCGCGGCTGCCTCTTGGTGCGCATGAGAAGCCGCCAGATAGGCGTTCATCTCCAATAGATCCGGTTCGCCCGACTCTCCACGTGCTCTGGGAGGAACGGGACGCGACGAAATCAACAGGTTCCCAGTTACCCCCCGCGCCGCTTCTACACATCCGGAACGGCTCATTACAAACGCGATCGCCGGAAGCTTGTCGTCCTTGTGTAAAACGACAGACATGAAATACGCGAGAGAGTGGTGGCTGGTGGTCTTGAGTTGCCTCTTGTTGTCGTCTCCTCCAATAACTGTTCCGAATTCACGAGAGTCCATCGTCATGCGATGCGGGGAGAGAGTGGAGTAAATTTCCTTGAAGCGGTCAAATGAGTCGTATACACCCACGTGGAGTGGGACGTGTCGGTCGTCCCGACGCACAATTTTCGTGGGTCTTCGTCGGCTCATCCACTCGCACAAGAGCTCCGGGTTGGCGAGGGTAGCGGACAGGGCGACGAGTTGGATGTCGGGGAGGAGGTGCATGATGCCGCGTTCCCACACGTGTCCTCGGGAGGGGTCGTTGATGTAATGCACCTCGTCCATCACGACGACTGTGACGCCGTGGAGGTCAGGGTCTTTTTTGGGACCACCTGATTCGAGTTTGTTGGCCAGGATCTCGCTAGTCATGATAAGAAGCTCCGACGATCCGTCTCCTCCCGGAGGTGCGGCGCGCGCCTGGATGTCTCCAGTGATGAGACTGACGCGTCCGTCGTGTCCGAGCTTCGTCAGCCACGCGGAAAACTCGGCGTACTTCTGGTTGGACAGCGCTTTCATGGGAGTCGTGAGGATGGCACGACCACCGAGGTCGAACGCGCGAAGTACGACCGCCGTGAGAGCAAGCGCCGTTTTTCCTGATCCGGTGGGTGCCTGGCCGAGGACGTCTTCACCCGCCACCATCACGTCCAATGCGCGCGTCTGGAAAGCGTCCAACGAAAACCCCATGACGTCTTGCATGCGCCTTCTTGCAGCTTCCCGCTCGTCGTTCCCGTTCATTTTGTCTTTCTCTATACTTTCAGAATCAATTGTCGACGATACGGATGCGTAACTCGGCTCGATGACGCGGTATGACGCCGTGCAGAGTTACACGCCGGCGGCGTGAAAACGCGTTTATGCCCTCCCGATATATGGCGCAAACGTCTTCTGCAAAATAAGAATCGTGAAAAGGCACCCGCAGCCTCTTGGGGACGACTTCGTCTGAAGGAAACGTGAGCATCAAGGCACGTCCGTCTTCAGAAGGAATAGCCACAGCGTCTACCATCAACGGAGCAGACATACAGCGGTAAGCCAGCCGCATAACGGCTTCGCGGGCGTGGTACTGTCGTAGCGCGTCCATACGAGAGTTCAGACCGTCTACCTGCAACGACGTCAATGGAGATGACGCGAACCGTAGGCGCGCAAAATATGCGCCATCGGGCGTTCGCTGTCTAGACGGGAACAGACACATTTGGTTGTAGAGGTCCGCAAAACGACGAATGGGCGAGGTGAAATGACCATAAACTGCATGGGAAGGCATAGACGCGTGTCCGACGTATTTCGCACTCCCCATAGCATACGATGCCGGTTCTTCGGAAGACTTCTGCACGCGCAGCAATGCGCACTCACGGTTTTGAAACATGCGCGCGAAATGGAGGTTGTAGCGCAACATCGCCCATTCGACTAATCCTTCATTACAATTTTCTCCACCGTTAACTTCAACATTAACGTTTTTATCGCGCGAAAGCAGTTCTCGAAGAACTCGCACCATATACGGCCGTTCCTTTTCAAAAGATGAATACGTGGTATTGAGGTCGATGCGGATGTAATCGTCTAAAACGGTCATAGGAGACACATTATCTAGGATATGCCACGTTCGGTCTTCGTTCGATTCACCACCGTCGCCATCACCGATGTTTCTCGCGATTTCATAATAGAGGGATATGCATGGTCGAACGCGTCCGTCGGCTTGTAAGCTGAATACATCGTGACAAAGTCGATTCGGGAAAACAGGCGATGACGTTTGTGCGTGTCCGCTGCCATCGCCGCAATCTTCTCTCCAGTAAGCAGTCGCACCACGTTTTTGCGCCCATTCCATCGCGATTTCTAATGCCGTCGGATCGTCTTTGTACATCTCGCACAACAACGCGGCGACGTCTACAATATGTATCCCCAATCTCGCTGTCTCTACCGTGTCTCCTCGATGTAGCACTACCAAACTCATGGCATCATCTCTATCTCGAGTGTATTCACCGTCTACTGTTACAGCCGTGACATATGAACGAGTCATCGAGGAATAAGAAGCGGCAGAATTGTCGGTGATGGTGGCATCGATGAGATGTTCCCTTTCCAGACGGACAAGGACTGGTGGGTAGCGACAAGGCAATATTTCAAAGTGATAGCGCAGAATTCGAGCTTCTATTATCGGGTCGCCCACGTCTCCAAATATCTCGATTAATTCGGCGAGGCGACTTCCATCCTTTTCGGTCACACTTGTTTTTACCTTTGCCCACACGTCCGCCACACGTCTATCGCTACCATTTTTAATTTTATACGAAACAACTAATGGGAACGGATATGATGTAAGCTGAGAAAAAGACAGCGGCTTGAACATCAACCCTTCTTTCTTGCTGCTGGTCCCTATCCTGCATTTCGAAGAGAACTGAAGAACGCCAAACAAAAACATAGACGGATGGTATTGTCGAAACGATCATATTACATGGGTTTTTTTAAGTATTTGCATGTGAGGTGAAAAAAACCAAAATGAAAACAACACGGATGTTCATACCTGACAAGGCTACATAATTACAGTCTGTTTTGTTGGCATTTATAGTCGTCGACATCGTCGCCCTCATCCTCCTTCGGGTCGACTTTAGACAGACTGGTCCAGTCCAAAAAATATACTCGTGTCGAGCTGCTTACAGTGTTCCCCCTAAAACTACCGACGAGACTATTTTTCACTTCGTCCAGTTCATCAAAATCCCATCCGAGTTCATGAGCTACAAACTTCATCGTTTTTAATTGCATCGCTCCGTACTTATTGCGTGTTCCGACGTACGTGTCTCTCAGCGGATTGTGTATGCAGTTGTAACGTGAATCCCTCCCGAAATAGGGATACCTGTCACAGATCGACATCATGTGGGTGATATAAAAGCGTGTCTCGCTAAGAGATATTTATAATTATACAAGCAGAAATAGTGAGTTCACGATCTTTAAATGACTCGCTCAGTCAATCGAACGCCCATTGGTTTTCGCGACGGACTTCCTCCTCCTCTTCTGGGGTAAAATCGTTCTTAATGTTGAACTGCTTCCGGATCTCTTCTGGAGTCTTTCCTTTTATCATTCCCGCAACCGTCTTACACGTCAGATCGAGCAGGGACTTGATGTTGAGATAGTTGGCCGCCAAAATGAGGTCAAACAGGGTGCTCTGATCTACATTTACGAAATCAATATCGAATTGTTTGACCTTCTCGGAATTTTCGTTGGTATCGCTGTTCGTTACGGCAGCACTCTCAGAAGATGGAGAGGTATCAGATACGCCGTTTTCTTTCGAGAACCTTTCGAAGTCGTGAGTGTTGTGGAAAGTGATGTACTCGATGGTTCTTGCAAGAATTTTCCCGGAAACGTTGGGCACGGGGATCGTTTCGTCGATCCCGCTATCCTCGATTAGGTTTTTTATCGTCTTGGAAACTATCGCGACCTCCAAAGAGGTTGTGAACAAATGGTTGTCAGACGATACGATTTTGACGGCGGAATCTTTGGAGATGGTGGTCATTGTTCTAGCAGCGACGTCAAGTGGGTGTTTCGGTGGATACACTACACTGCTCTTCTCTGCAGGTGCTTTGTATAATTTTAAGTATTATGTACAGTGTGTATGAATACGACAGTTTAAGTAGTTTCAAGTTTGTCTCAAATTTAAAAATAATTGCCGGGTAAAAAGAACACCGTGACTGGCTGAATGAGATTTTGTCGTGTCGTTTTACACACCGACATATCATCGTCGTACGTACCAGTGACAAATGCAATTATTTCACGACACCGTGACAAACGTCTCCTCACTTCCACGAGATTTCATCCTTTCGTAAAACCACGCTAACTGGAACGGGATCTTCACAAAGCAACACGCCGTTTTGTGCTTTCAAGAAGGTGAGATGGTCCAAGCGGACAGGATCGCTCACGTCGAGCGATAAATATACACGGGCCCAGTCGTTGGTGCGAACGTGTCTAGGTTCCGTGGCGAAATGTACATGGCGACGACTCATGGGTAGGATGAATCCAGTTTCTTTGATGGATTGCCACCCACTTTCGCTCGTGACGTGGTACACACCAGAAAAGTTGGTGACATCCGTCGAAGATATCGGCAATAACGTCTCGTCCTGGATTTTTAGCGAATGACCCTGCGCCGCCTTGATTCGATAATGGTTTTCTCCATTTGCATATGTTTTGTCGGGACTAATCTCGACTATATACCGGCTCTTGGAATCATTCGTCGCGACGGAGAGGATATCTTCGGCAGAAATTGTCGTTTTAGCTGTCTTGTAATGGTTCTTGCTCAGGTGCTCTGCCAACGCGTCGACGTACATGAAGCCATGTTCGTCCATTTTTGATAATGATCCTTCATCGTGTCTGAGCACGTAGGACATTTTCTTGCTGAGCCTGCTCATCATGTTCGGGTCCATCCTGCTTCCGAGTATTGAACTTGGAGTATAAATAAGAATAAATTTTGACAAGTTATACGCGGCTCATTGCCTTCAATTTTTTTCTATCGTGTCCCGTCTACCATGGTTACCCGTTCCCGGTTGTTTCTAAAATCTCCTCTTATTTTCCTCCTCTTTTCATTCTAACTTTTTTTCTCTATTCTCGTATTACGAGATCTACTCGCGTATTAGACATCTTACGGTGCACTACTGATTGACCAAAAATAGTTGACTTCTTATGCTGTTTCCTTCAGAACAATTCTACCATCACAAAAGAGATACAGTCCGTCCATTTAAAAATGAAACGACTATTCTTCGTCTTCGTTCCTATTTTTTTCTCATGTTATCGTGAACTCAAGGTATGTACGATATAGGATTCCGTATAGCTTCTTTGCGCGCTCTCA